>Ga0224506_10001431_pt1 | contig 17082 bp, 15 predicted proteins | sample SF_Jan12_sed_USG_2_FD_169108 | JGI IMG/M metagenome (GOLD analysis project Ga0224506, IMG submission 169108) | Sediment microbial communities from San Francisco Bay, California, United States - SF_Jan12_sed_USGS_8_1 | ecosystem: Environmental > Aquatic > Marine > Sediment | place: USA... | reverse complement strand
ACTGTGGCAGGGTTCTGGCGAAAAGGCACAACTTTAAGAACCCTATAGAATTGTTTTCCACAGAAAAATAATTCTTCTCTTTCCATCTGCATGCATATATGTCAGGATGTATGGAGAATCTAGAGGCGGAGGAAGCGCATGCTAAAAGGGAAATGTGACCTTTGTGGAAAAGAAGCGGAAATTTTGGCTGTGCATGAATTGGAGGGGAAGAAAATGAAACTGTGTCAAGATTGTGTTGGTAAGGTCATAGCAGAATCCATGCGCATGCATGCAGAAGATATGCGCAAGCAAATAATGAAAATAGATACGGAAGAGATGACAGAGGAATTAAGCGAATAGGGTGCACAATACATGCTCAATTACAATGAAATGGACTCGTTACAGGTTGGATTACACTGTAACATGCAGTGACACTCGCCTTGCCAACGTAGGAAAAAAGGGGAAAATTGGGGATTTTAGCCGAGGGCGATGTACGAGTCTGGAAGCATACCACCAGGAACCATCCTCACAATGGTTAGGGCGGCCCCCTTGGCCCCCTTCACTTCAACTTGCATTTCGTCATAATCCGCCATCGTATGCCGTCCGCCACTGGCAGGGCTCTCGTCTAGGTGAATTATGAGGAAGGCTTTTTCCGTGGATTCTAACACCGAGTCGCCATCGTCGTTGTAGATTACACACATGGCCATATCCTCGTTATCTCTACCTGTAAATATTGACGTCATGTTAGCTAAGACTTTTTCTAAGTCGATAGGATCGGCTCCGTATACGCTCTCATCATACAAACCTTCATAGACATCTAGCAATGTTGCTTCCGGCAAATAAACTGACACTACAACGGTTCCATTTTTCAGATCTATCGAAGCCTTTCCTGCTGAAAGCTTCACGGGGAACACTATCCATTCGATATGGCTTTGATTGTTTGTTTTTCCTGTTATTATCCCGTCTAATTGCAGTGCGCTCAACGATTCATCAAGTCCTGATTGCATTGCTTCTTTTGTCTTTTGGGTTGTGAAAAAGCCCATGTTGATTACTACATAGCTTAAAGCAGCGGCGATTATGACGAAGGCGATGAGGACGATAGCAGCTTCTATGCCGACTATACCCTTCCTATTTCTCAAGAGATTCTTCATCATTTTTCACCCTTACACTGGGATATAGCTGTCCTCCGGCATAGACGCTGGTATCACAATTTCTAACGAGAGTGTAGCACTCTTCTCCAACCTTATCTCGATGTTTATTTCATCTCTTGCCAAAGCAACATCCTCATCCGCGAGCGTTACTATAAAATAGCCCTTCTCACCCGAATCCAAGGCTTCGTCTCCGTTGCTGTTTGCGATAGCGAGAACGGTTCCTGTGACCAATCCCCTAACATACCCGGTACTGTATGTTTCGTTTACGTAAGTGTTGCATGGTTCCCCAGATATTGTTTGGGTAGCTCGCTGAAAGCCCACGAAATCATCGAATTCGGCCCCAGTCGGGTCGTACGTATTGATCGTTGCGTTATAATTGCCGGTGGCGTTGTAACCAACATATAATACGCCCAAGTACGAGTTTGCCCATGCTTTTTGACCTATTCTTAGCGTCACAACCGTTTGATTCCTTCCCAAATTCACATATTTGACTCCGAAGGCTTTCAACGGAACCATAAGGACGTTCACCATTCTTCCTTCCGGTGCCGTTCTCACAAATGTTGTTCCATCTACCGTTAACGGTGTGCTTGACTGTGTGAGCCCTTCCTGAATCACAGTTTTGCCTCTTTCTGTGGCAAACAATCCTTGGTTTACGACCATGAAACTGAAAGCGGCGGCGATGATGACGAAGGCGATGAGGACGATAGCAGCTTCCAGACCAATGATGGCTCGGCTATGTCGCACAAATTGTTTGACCAGACTGCGTAGTGTGGTATTAGAAGTTTTCTGGCTACAAGATGGGCAGCTTACTTTTTTCAGCCTTGATGTTGTGTGCCATTCGTATCCGCATTTTTGACATTGGATGTTGATTTTTCTGTTTCCCAATTTTATACCACTACTTATACTACTACTACTAGTATAGTGTATCTTACGACTTAATAAATATTACTAATTCAGATTCAGAGTAAAGTCAAAATCGAATTCCAGATTCACTTCAAATGTTGATTCCAAATTCATATGAGTTAAATACACTACAACTACAGAATTTCCATCACCCTAACAGAAGTCAAGGTGTATTTAGATGACAAGTGAAGAAACCGAGGGTAATATCGAACAAAGAGTTGAAAAGGTGGAATCAGAAATCAAACAGATCTCAACTGATCTTAGCTCTGTAGTGTCAGAATTAAAGAAATCTATTGTCGACGTAAGGTCGGCTGTAAGTGAAATCGAAAACCCATTCAACCTTCTGAGGGCAGTCTCAAGCGAAAAAGACATGAAGAACCTAAACAATGAACGAACGAGACTGAGAATGAAGACCTTAACTTTAGGGAAGCCAAAGGAGCAAGAGCAAGAGCAAGGGAACGAAGTGATTGAGCCTCCCTCTCTGCCTCTATCCTTAGAAGAAGACAAACCAACAGAAAAGATGCCCCCACCTCCGAGCACAAAGACTGGATTTGGCCACTTGAAATGGGTATGGTCTCTTCTAGACCTTGGTTTAACCCCAAAAGGCATAACGCAGCTCTCAGAATATTGCGAGCACATAGGTTACCTTCCGCCAAACTCCAGTGAATACATATCTTTTCTAGCTCACGTGGCAGATAGAGCAAAGATGAAGGGATTAAGTAAAGAACAGCTCATGATGAGCATGTATGAGGCGGCTGTTGCTTCTGGTGTGGAAGTGAAGTTTGAGGACATGAGTGAAATAGTCTCCGTCGCTATTAAGGAAATCAAAACTCCGGTAAGGACTGAATAATGGGATTCTCAGTAACCCTGAGCCACATATTAATGGTGATAGGTTCAGTGGTGCTGGCTAGTGGTTTATCCGCATACGTATTATATACTGGACAATCCCTTCAAAGCAACATTCTACAAAATGTCAGTGACATTAGAAGACAGATGAGCCTCCAAGTCCAGATAGTCTATGCGACGATAGATAACTCAACAACTCCTTCCCATTTTGTTGTATACACCAAAAACATAGGTTGGATAATGATGAATAACTTCACTTATCTCGACGTTTACGTCGGCGAATATGGCAAAGCGATGTTATACACATACAGCGCAACAGCTAGCAATGGAACTGGAACCTTCAATCTTACAGATGCGAATGGAGATAGTATTTGGGAGCCTCGAGAAACTGCCGTGATAAGAGCCTATCCAACGTCTGATGTCGAGGGAGTCATGTTCGAAGCCAAGGTGGTCCCTTTCAGAGGTCTCGCAAGCAGCTATCTCTTTCCCTCTCCACCGTGAGGTGATCAGATGGGGTTCTCGGTCACCATAGCATCCGCAATAGTCCTGATAGGCTTGATCATTTTTTTCGGCTCTCTCTCCGCAGTGTTAGTATATAGCTTGAACACACTCTTTGACACGACGAAGGAATACGTTAACCGTGAGAGAGAGAAATTTGATGTTAGGCTTGAATTGAACATAACATCCATTGGAGCCGACACATGTACAATCAAGGTGAAAAATTTAGGAACCAAAACCATCTTTCTCCAAAGCCAAGAGAACTTCCAATGGAATAGCATAATAATTTCTTACCAAAATAATTCCCAGTGGCTTTCATATATAATTGAGAACTATACCGTTCTAGATGTTAGAGTTACTGATACTCAGGTCCTATTCAACCCAGCTAGCCACCCATTCATAAATCCTGGCGAAGAAGCAAGGATCAGCTTCAATCTTCCAGAAGAAGCCCCAGCGATTTCTCAAGGAACTACTGTAATTGTTGTTTTCGCTTCTCACTACGGAGTAACTGGTCAAACAGAAGGGGTGAGATAGACGTGGGCGTTCTTAGCTTAGGAATCCAAGAACTCGACAGAGGTCTTGGTGGAGGAATTCCATATCCCAGCCTCATATCCCTCGAAGGAGGCCACGGCGTAGGGAAAACGGTTTTCACGCAACAGATTGTTCACTCGATGCTCAATAATGACCTCAAGGTTTGTGTCGTGTCGAGTGAAACAACCGTGAAAGAGTATCTTTCGATGATGGAATCAATTAAACTTGACTCTTCTTCTTCCTATCTCTCAGGCCAACTCGATATTTACCCGCTTCATGTTGAAGGAGGTAGATGGAGCAAATTTCTGTCCTCTTTCTTCCTTAAGGTTACCGCAAATTTTCTTGAGCTGCATAAAAAAAGATATGATGCAATTGTAATTGATAGCCTAAGCGTCTTGACCGTAGATACCCCTCCACACGAGTTCTTGACTTTCATAACCAGGCTGAAAAACATCGTTTCAGATGGAAAGACGATAATCGTCACCTTTCACCCAAAGTTTCTGACCGAGGAATCCATAATGAAGCTGAGAGCATCGTCACATATCTACTTCATTCTCACGAACGACACTATCTCAGGAATGGACGTGAAGATTCTGAAGATTGTTAAGCTGTGGGGCAGTGAAGGTGCTGAAAGGAAGAGTGCAATAACGCTTGAAGTCAACCCCGCGATTGGTTTGAGAGTGATGCCTATTGGTGGCGTAAGAATTTAGGAGGTTGTGAAAACGAAGCTAACAGGGACGTTCAAGAAGCACCCAAAGAAAATGAAGGTAGAAAAACTAGGCCTGCTGAGAAAAGAGATATGCAAAACTTTAGAAGAGGCTATGCAAAAGCATCCACACTTCGCCTCCTACCTAGAGGCATTGCCTGCAAAACCGACCTATGCGGAGCATCTCGACTTTGAAAAGTTTGGAGGAAAAGCGAATCTCATATACCCTGTAGGTTTTGGGATATACGCCCACATTCGAGCTGGAACAGGGATCGGCGAATACAATCTGGTGGAACCTGAAAAACCAAGCCGACTCCTCCTTGACCAGGTTGAGTCGGCAGTCGCAAGGTTAGTAAGCGATGAGAAATACGAGAAAGACACAGAAGCGGTTCTGACTTACCTGTATAAAGAGGCTGTCAGAAAAAAATTGGTGAAGATTCCGAGCGAGCAAAGAGACATGGTCTTATATTACTTTTTGAGGCAGAAGATTAAACATGGATTTTTAGAGGGGTTCTTGGCTGATCCTTGGCTTGAAGACATAAGCGTGCCTGGGGAAGGAAATGTATTTGTTTATCATAAAATGTTCGCCAGCCTTGAGTCGAACGTTGAAGTGTTAAAAGATGAAGTTGATCTTCTGCTTAGAAGTATATCGGAGAGGTATGGGAAGGTGTTAAGCTACACCCATCCGATACTCGACGTGCATCTACCCGATGGATCCAGATTCAATATCGTTTTTGGAGAGGACATAAGCCTAAAGGGCAGCAACTTCACTATAAGAAAGTTCCCTGAAGACCCCATATCCGTTGCGCATTTAATTAGATGGAAAACATTCAGTGCAGAGTTAGCCGGTTATCTCTGGATGCTTCTAGACGTTGGAATTACATGCTTCTTTTGTGGAGAAACGGCATCTGGCAAAACCACAAGCCTAAACGCGCTCACAGGTTTTATCAAATCAGATTCAAAAATTGTTAGCATCGAGGAGACACCCGAGGTAAATATCTACCATAGAAACTGGGTCAGAGAAGTAACCAGATTGCACACTGGTTCTAAAGTGGATATGTTCGACTTGTTGAAGGCTGCACTGAGACAAAGACCTGACTATATTATAGTCGGCGAGATAAGGGGAGAAGAAGGAAGGGTAGCTTTTCAGGGTGTTCAGACCGGGCATCCTGTCCTGTCGACTATGCATGCTGGTGGCTTGGGACAGCTTTTCCAGAGATTGACTTCACACCCGATAAATGTTCCAAAATCGCAAATAAGCGCGTTGAACCTTGCTATCTTTCAAGGTAGGATAAGAAGAGGGCAAAAGCTGATCAGGAGAGTTCTTTCTGTCAACGAGATAATTAGCTATGACATGGAGAGGGGGAATTTAAACTTCATACCAACCTTTGTGTATGACACTGACACGGATCGTCTCCGGGTTCTTGGATCAAGTTATATGTTAGAGACAAAGGTTCTAGAGTTCAGAGCTTGGGGAAAAGAAAAAATCCCCGAGCTATACAAGGAAATGCAGGTGCGTGCCGAAATCTTTAGTTATCTATCACAAAACTATCCCAGATTTGTAGATGTATGGAAAACAGTGGTTAAAGTTCAAAATGAAGGCGTGTGGGGTGTCTATGAAAGAGTTAAGGAGGGAAAAATTCCTTGGGAATGACGTTAAAGAAGACTCTAATAGTTCTAATTCCCTCCTTACTTTTCTCCGCTTATCATTTCCTAACTGGAAACATGCTCACAGGATTGCTCACAATAGCCGTAGCCGTGAGTGTCTTGGTCTTATTTTCATTCATCAGGAAGGAACGCGTTCCAACTAAGATTGACCACCAGCTAGTTACGACAATTCTTCATATGCACGCCCTGTCGATGGGTCATGTTGGACCAGAAGACCTGGTGGGAATGATAGCAGACACAGAAGAGTATGGATTCTATAGCAAGATTTTTCAGACAATCCGTAGCCTCGCCAAGAAGTTTGGATATGGGTTCACTAAGGCAACCGCTCAGGTAGCTCAAAACGTTAAGTCTCCCCTGAAAGAAATACTTGTACGATGTACAACGGTGTTTTCAACCGAAGAACCAGAAGAATACCTAGAAATGGAATCGACAACACTGATGGAAGAATATACGGGATACTATGAGAGAGCGATCGAAACGCTGAAGATGATAGGAGGTGTGTTCACAGCCTTCCAAAGTGTCGTGATTTTCATGGTTATGACCCTGGCGATTATGACCGTGTTTATGGTGGATCCTGACATAGTCATCTACGCATATTGCATCTCTGCAACCTCGCTTGTGATGATGTGCTGGATGTTCAGGTCAATCTCACCTGACGATAAGGTCGTTCACATAGGAAAGTTTCCGCCCAGATCCTATCTCTACATCAAGAGGAGCTTGCTAGTCACCTTACCTATTTCTGCAGTTGCCGCTTTTCTAGTATTCCTTTCCTATGGACCAGCATTTGCCTTCATAACTATCGGCATCGGTATGCTTGTTCCAGGCGTAATAGCGTATAAGTTTGAGTCATACGTATTCTCTATTGATGATCATTATCCTACATTTCTGAAGGCTCTGGGAGAAAATCTTGCCTCAACCTCAGATCTCAAAGCAGCTCTCTCTTATATCCTCTATATGGAACTGGGACCACTAAAGAAACTTGTTCAAGGTACATTAAGTAGACTCAAATTTGGTTTAAGTCACGATATCTCTTTGGAAACAATGTCCTCCGAAGCCGCTTCTCATCAAGCACATATAAGTAACAAGATCCTACTCGATGCGCTAGATCAAGGAGCCGATCCTCTCAAAGTTGGTAGTCTGCTCGGAAACAGAGTTGTAAAATTTCTCGAATTTAGAAAAAAGAGAGAGACAGTCGCAAAAGGCTTTCAGGTCACAATTCTGGTGATGCAACCAATAATTGTTGTGTTGCTTGTGGTTCTGACAACTCTTTCAACATTCCTCTCTGAGTCCTTATATACACTGCCTTTCTTAGGGTTTGCGCCGGTTCCTCTTGGAATTGTTGAGATAGGAAACATTCTACTTGTAATCCTAACAACAGTAGTAAACGCTTTGTCTATGAAAGAAATTAAGGGCGGTTTCTGGGGTACATTCCTACTAAATCTAGGGTTACTTTTGATCCTAAGCGGAGGAGCATGGATTGCAACTCATCAACTGGTAGGAATGGTATTAGGCCAATTACCTGGCGTCGAGTTCTTCCCAGTGCCTGGCGCCTGACAGCATTTGGATTAGAGACAACACACATGTGAAGACGTGTAGGGTTCAAGGAGGAATTTGTCCAATAAAAAAGTGTGAACCCTCAACAGTGCAAATGGATTATTAAGAAAGAAAGAGAAAGAATGGCTAAGACTCGACTTTGCTGATTAGACGCTTTTTGGAATAGTCTTCGATTGCTTCATCGGCAGTGACGTCGATATTATCTTGCAGAGTTTGGTATATCTGAAGCGTCTGTTCCGCTGCTTTCTTCCATGTGAAGTATCGTTGCACTCTTTCACGCCCTTTTCGACCCCACTTTTGCGCCTTTTCTGGATCCTTTAACACCTGTTTCACACCCCAAGCTATATCTGCGGCGTCTCCACCGTTCACGTGAATCCCGTTCTGATCCGGTCCAGATGATATAACCTGCTCTTTGAACCCAACTACTCCGTGGGCTCCCACCACTATAGGCTTCTCCATGGACATGGCCTCGAGACTGACTATGCCAAAGGGTTCATAGGTTGACGGAAAAATGCAGATGTCAGCCGCGGCATAATGCAGAATTCTTTCCTCTTCTGGTACAAACTCGAAATTGCAGATTACTCTATCACCTATTCCGAGTCTTCTCGCGGTCTCAGTTACGTCTCTCTGTTGCTCTCCTTTACCCAGAATTACTAGCTTTGTCTTGGGGTATTTCTCTAGGATCATGGGCATGGCCTGAACTAGGTTTCTCACGCCCTTAACCCATGTTAGTCGCCCCAAGAAAAAGAGGAAACATTCATCTTCCTGAACGCCGTACTTCTCCCGTAGCTTCTTTACGTCTTCCTCACTGCATCTCTTGGGATCATACCGATTGGGATCTACTCCATTCCAGACCACGCTGATTTTCGGTTTAGGCCAACCACGTCGAGTGAGATCTTCCATCATCACCTCGCTGACTGTAATTATGCGATCCACAACATCGGCAGTTGCCCGCTCTAAATGTGACACCACTGCAGAGCCTTGGCCACCGCTACGACCAAACTCAGTGCTATGCACATGGAAAACTACAGGCACTTTTGTTTCGTTTTTTGCCATGATTCCTGAGATGCTGCTTAACCAGTCGTGAACACATACGATGTCGAAGCGGCATTTCTCTTTCTTAATTAGTTGGTTGATCAACTTTGTCGCGCTTAGAATGTTGTAAATGAAGAGGTCGTTGAAGAAGCGGATGTTTGTTCCCCATCTTTTCAAGTCCTCCGTAACGAACATTGGGAAGACGTTACTTGCGTCTGCGATCATTGGGCGATGAATCTCCACTCCCTTGAAAACCTCTCTTGTCTTCAAATTCCCTGGATTAAGTGTGAAGACAGTGACGTCATGACCTAACCCAACGAACTCACGGGTTATGTAGTCGGCGTATGTGCCTAAGCCTCCAACAAGCTTAGGCGGATATTCCCATACGAAAAACCCAATTCTCAATAATGTCACCTATCAACTATATTATATAATGAGAGAACAATTACACGTATTAATGATTATGAAGTGGAAGTAGAGATTATGACTTTACATTTTAGTATGAAAAAAAACGGAATTTGATAATGCGCACGCAAGATTGGATAAGTTTATTGCTCAAATGGTTCGGTGAAAGTTTTCATTACACCTACATGCGATTGCTCAAAATAGCAACAGGTTTTGACTGATTTGGCTCTATACTAATAGAGCAACGGTAACTCTTTTTGCAATACGCTAGAAGGTCTAGAGAAGTGGGCATCGGAAGAACGATTCTTCTCAGAATCGGTATTTTGGGCAGGGTCAGAGCTTGGCTAACTTGTATACCTGATTGGGATCGTTGCCATCAGCTGTTTCAGCCAAAAAATATGTTGGCTATATCATAAAGCTCTAAATCAACAGTCTTTCGTTTGCCAGCGACATCTTTTAACAGGACCGGAACGATTTTGCTTCCTTTAAGGGCGACCATACATCCAAACGTTCCTTCATGGACGAGATCTATGGCTGCTACGCCATATCTTGTGGCCAATATTCTGTCGTAGGCTGTTGGAGAACCTCCTCTTTGGACATGACCTAAAACTATAACACGGGTTTCAATGCCCATGTGTCGTTCGATCTCCTTTCCCAGATAATATCCTACACCGCCAAAGCGGACATGCCCAAACTCGTCTACCCTTTCGCCATAAATTATTTCTGCTTTACCTTTCGGTTTTGCCCCTTCAGCAACAACAATTATACTGAAGTTTCTGCCCTTCTCTTGTCTGTGCTTAATATACTTGCAGACTTCATTCAAGTCGAAAGGTTTTTCTGGAATCAATATAACGTCTGCTCCTCCGGCAAGCCCAGCTTCCAAAGCTATCCAGCCGGTATACCTACCCATAACCTCAAGTATGATGACTCTGTGGTGAGCCTCGGCTGTTGTGTGAAGTCTGTCAAGGGTTTCTGTGACGATGGCAACCGCGGTACGGAATCCAAACGTGTATTCTGTGCCAGCCAAGTCATTATCAATTGTTTTAGGAACGCCAACGCATTTAAGTCCAAGTTCACTCATCTTATAAGCCACGCCTAAAGTGTCTTCTCCACCAATAACAACAACAGCCTCCATATCAGCCTTTTCAGAATTCTTCAATATTTCTTCCGCTCCTTTTTCGTGTTTAAATGGATTTGTCCTTGAAGTACCTAAAATGGAGCCTCCGCGGGGAAGAATTCCAGATACAGCCTTCAAATCTAATGGTACGAATTCACCTTCAAGAAGACCACGCCACCCATCTCTTATCCCAACAATTTCGTAGCCGTAATATTCAATGCCCTTTCTAACAACCGCCCGGATGACAGCATTAATTCCAGGAGCGTCTCCGCCTCCGCTTAGTATTCCAACTTTCATTTTCTTTTCCTCCTTTAGAGAGCTTTTCCAGAGCTTCCGAATAATCGCATTTTGCTCTTAACAATTTCTTTCATGGCGCCTTTGGCTGAACCTAAAATCTTTCTGGGATCAAATATTTCGGGTGATATTACAAAGAATTCGCGTACAGTAGCAGTGAAAGCAAGTCGCAAGTCTGTGTCAATGTTTATTTTCGCTATCCCCAAAGCAATGGCTGTTCTTAGGTGCTCTTCTGGAATGCCCTTTGCTCCGCCTAACTCGGCTCCGTGCTTGACGGCTTTTTCAGTAATCCATGATGGAACACTTGAAGCACCATGTAAAACAAGTGGGATACTAATCTTTTTGCGAATATGCTTTAACCTTTCAAAATCGAGTTTGGGTTTGCCCTTGAATTTATATGCTCCATGCGAGGTACCTATTGCAACCGCAAGAGCATCAACACCTGTGCGTTCAATAAATGCTTTAGCTCCATCAGGATCAGTCAAAATGGCTTCTTTCTCTTTAACCGTTGATTCTTCTACACCTGTAAGCCGTCCAAGCTCTGCTTCAACTGAAACGCCTTTTGGATGCGCTAGATCAACTATACTCTTTGTTAATGCAATGTTTCCTTTAAGCTTTAAGTGAGAGCCGTCGATCATGACTGATGTGAACCCAGCGTCTATGCAATTGGAAACCGTCTCCATATCTTTGCCATGGTCAAGGTGTAGAGACATGGGTACCGGAGCGAGTTTTGCTGCCGTTTTCACCATTTTTCCAATGTAAGCTAAACCAGCATACTTAATAGAACTCGGTGTAACAGCGATTATTACAGGTGATTTTTCTTCGATGGCAGCGTCGACAACAGCTGACAAACTTTCTAGATTGCTGATGTTGAAGGCCCCGACAGCATACCCCTTCCGCATGGCTGGTAACATTAAATCTTTATTTGTGGCAAACATATTTTTTGTGTCCTACTGCATGCAATTGATTTTACAGCTTGTCGCAAGCTACAAAACCTTTGTGTAACGTGAATATAGAATCAGAATCATGAAATCAACCTAATGTTGGTATACACTTGGATTATTGGATGTGATTTTCTTTTTAATCTCATCCAAGCCAGGATCAATTCCACGAACGTTTCCGCCAAAAGCCGTCTTTAGGATGCCTTGTCCCGCGTCGTACAGTTCAAATGCCTCAGCTTTTTCAGCAGCTCTCTTTGAAAGTATCCCAAACAAATTTGTGAATTAAGTTGTCTTCGGCTTGGCTGTGCATCATGCGCGCGCAAGGTTTGTCTCCTGCATGGAATATATAATGGCTATTGATGAGTCCTTTTTCTGTGCTTCTCCTAAACGTTTCTCTCCAATTCTTAGCAAGGGACTGGGCACGGTACAGTGTTTGGCTAAGGGGCCTACGTCACATTTGATTATTGAAATAGTTGTTTTTTGAAGCCATTACACTCATTTTCTAGATTTCATTCTATCATAAAAAAGCGAGCGTTTACACATTATTAGCAATTATGAAGTAGAGCTTATTAGTTTATGGTTTTATCTTGGAAAGGAATCTGACAAGCGTCGTGTGCTCTCAAGTTCTCTACTCTTTCTTGAAAAACTAGGAAATTCTTTTGTTTTCATTATCAACTAGATAACGGCTTCTCTTAACCTTCTGATTTGGAAACAGGTGTTGCTTTAGGCTCTGTTCAGTGTCACCACTGTGATAAGAAGATTATCACTCATTATCAAGTTTGTCAATCTGTATGCGACGCGTGCTTTTGCTCCTTTCCGAGAATCCCTGATTCCTTACTTAACCAAGAGGCTCTCTCAGATTCTGGATGAATCAACAGATAATAGTCGAACACTTTCTTCATTCTTTTCGGAGCGAGTGTGTTTGAGAAGATTTTATACATCTTAATAAGTTGCGGCTGAATCCGGAGGAGATCTGTTAACGTGACTAATCCGATAAGCTTTCCCCCCTCCACTATGGGAAGCTTTTTGATTTTCTTCGCAAACATAATTTCAGCAGCGCTCTCGATTTCCATATCCGGCTTTCCAACAGTAAGTGGACTTGACATTACTTCCCGAGCATTGATCTTAAGATTTTCAGATCCGGCTAAAACTCTTTTCAGCATATCTCTCTCAGTTACGATTCCAATAGGTTTTCCCTTTTCTACTACGACCAGACAACCAATATCATGCTTGTTCATCAGTTTGGCAACATCTCTCACTGTTGCATTGGCTTCTATAGTTATCACCTTGCATACCATAATATCTTCAATTTCTATTGACATAACATACACCCCCAAGTTGAGTTATAGCTAAGTTATGTAAAGTCCAACAATTTTGTTCATTCGCTTTGGAGGGTTCCATCCATTCTTTCTGAGTTGCTTGATTATGTTAATAAGCAAGTGCTCAATATGATCAACCCTAACGATGTCAGTCAAAGTCACTAGACCAACAAGATTTTCTCCGCTCACGATTGGAAGCTTTTTGACATTCTGTTTCAACATCAGCCGTGCAGCATCCCCTAGATCCATATCAACCTTACCGACTACAAGAGGGGCAGACATAATTTCGGAAACCCTTACTTGTTCAGAGTTCTTAGATTGGCAAAACATCTTCTTCAGAACATCTCTTTCAGTTATTATCCCTACAGGTCTTCCCTTTTTCGTCACAACGAGACACCCAATTTCATGCTTGTTCATCAGCTCCACTGCATCTTTAACCTTTGTGTCTGGATTAACGGTTATCACTTCTTCAACCATAATATCCTTAACGGCCATGTTATTTCGCCTAGAATTAGTGGAATTTCTCCTCCTATAAGTTGTATGAAATTCGGGTAAAGATTTTGACTCCTTTTTGCAGCTTCTGATATTGATTACTGATATAAATCTACAATTCAGAAGGCTTAAACTTACACTTCCAGAGGATAATCAAAAGTCAAGTAAGCTATGATTTGACAAGCACGTGAGATGAAATAATGCCTAGGGCACACCTGATGCAGTTCTTCCGAGTCCTAATCGTATTCCTTATCATCGGCTATTATACAACATGGCACTTGTTTCCAGTGGATGTTTTAGCACAAGAATACACCAATCCGTACAAGGGTAAACCATTGTATCCAATAAAGATATTTGAATCAGACATTCCAGTAGGGAACAGCAGTTCTCACCAAATATTTCTCCAGAACTATCACACGTACCATGTGTACTGTTATGGAGAATGGGTTGACTATGGTTCCGACCCTGAAACTGACTATGACATTTACGTATATGATCCAGAGGGAGAATTAGTTGCATCTCATACCGAGGCGGCAGGATTGCCAGAGCACTTAGGAACCACTGTAGACCAACCATTTTTCACCCCACAGATAACTGGCGACTACAGCTTCACGATAAAGAATGACCCCCGAGAAAGCGAAGGAGCAAAAGAAGCCACACTTATGGTAATCGAACACATCGAATGTGGTCAATTGTATACACGAAATCTGAAAGGCAAAGTGGATGGCGAACCAGTGGAGGGCACAAGTTGGGCTTATGAATTTTGCACCGATAGCAAGCACATCGAAGTGTGGATTGACGTACCTGACAGCCTCGACATGTATGAAGCTAGACTATATCCTATGGCCAACCCTTCAAAGAACGTAGGAATCACATTAAATGGCGTACCTCTAGCTTTGGAATCAGGATTATATGGTGAACTCACGCGAGGCTATGGTGGATATAACCTGAACAGTACAGGATTTAGAAATCCAGATGCCATGGCAAGCTGCGAATATCCTGGACAAGATATGTTGATCAATTATACTCATCCTGACAGCGGAAACACCCTGTATCATCTAGTCTTGATCGCTGAGGATGGAGAAGGCGAAATCAGTTTCAGAGTGAAGACTGATTTTAGTCCACGAGCGTACAATCCCAGTCATACGACCTTTTTGAATAAGCCAGTTTCGCCTGTGAAGATAGAAGATTCACAGATTCCGATAGGCGAAGACTGGACCTATGTTTACAGTTTAACCGAGAATCGTTCCTATCACGTGTACTGTTACGGAGATTGGATTGACGAAGGAAGAGAGACTGCTAAGACGGATTATGACATCTACGTCTATGATCCACAAGACCAGTTAGTGTCCTCCCACACCGAATCAGCGGGATTACCAGAACACTTGGGAACGACCGTAGACCAACCATTCTTCACTCCGCAAAAAACAGGGAACTACAGCTTCACGATACGGAATGACCCCCGAGAAAGTGATGGTGAAAAGGACGGTACGTTCATGGTTATCGAGCATGTCGACTGTAACACTTGGCATCAACGATATCTGCAAGGCAAGGTGAATAGCAGACCAGTTACAGATACTGGTTGGGCTTACGAATTTTATACCAATAGCAATCGTATCGAAATATGGATCAATGTCCCAGACAGCCTCGATATGTATGAGACTAGACTATATTTAATGGCCAATCCTTCAAGAGATATAGGCACCACATTAAATGAAGTTCCATTAGCATGGGAGCCCGGGCTCTATGGCAGCCTTAGGAGCATTAAGACGCCTCAGGCCACTTTTGGAGGCTTCAATCTGGATGATAGAGGATACAAAAATCTAGATGCCATGGCAAGCTGCGAATACGCGGGCCAAGATATGTTGATCAACTACACATCACCCTACAAATCGGATTTTATTCTCTATCACCTTGTTCTATTGGCTGAATCTGGACAGGGCAATGTCAGATTCATGGTCAAGACCGATTTTGATCCTCCACAGATCAGTCTTATAGACCCGATAGAGCGGGCGTATCCTAGTCACGAGGCAACAATAATGGCGAATGTATCTGATGAAACCAAGCTAGAGCGAGTTTGGCTGGCGTACACTGCGGACAATTGGTTAACGTCAACTTCGGTTGATATGGATGAAACTCAAAACGGCACTTACGGAGCAACTGTTTCCAGGCAATCTGCGGGAACCTTTGTGAAATACAAAGTATTAGCTGTTGACGCGGCTGAGAATCAAGCAGAAGTGAGTGGCAATTATTCAGTGAAGAATCCGACCCAAATAGAAATTTCTCTGTCCAAGTATATCTGCAATGTTGATGAGACTGTAAGCGTTGACGGTTCGATATCACATGGTGGAGCCCTGGTTACGCTGAATTACACATCCACAAATACTGAAGTGTTAAGGTCTGCACGTGCTGATTCGAATGGCATCTTCAGTGATTTGTATGGGCTCGCCAATTTTGGGATTTGGAAGATTTCCGCGAGTTGGCTTGGCAACGAAACTTGTTTCGGTGCTGTTAGCAATTCTGAGAGTTTAGCTGTAAGCAAAATCATTCCCTCATTGACTTGTAATGTTACCGCGAAATTTTTGAACTTGGGAGAAAAAATCTCGGTTAATGGGTCAATCAATCCGCCCATAACTCTCGCTCAGATTAGAATAGTTTTCACTCGGCACAATGGGTCAACCGTGGAGACTTCTGAATACACGTACGTTAATGGCACTTTTGGAACGGAGTTCACACCAGATTCGGCTGGCCCTTGGGAAGTAGTTGCCAAGTTTGGCGGGGACAGCATACGATACGGTGCTTCACAGAGTTATCCAATTAGCTTTGTGGTAGAAGAGAAGTCCATATTTAATATGGAATTCTTCATATACATTGGAGTTGCAGGGGCTACTGGGGCAGTTGCTTTAGTTACAGTAATGCGGATGAGACGTGGGCGCGGAGAGGTCTGACACACTCACAAATCTAATTGAAATCGAATTTTAATCGCTGGTAACTTAAACTTTTTAAACAACGCCCTCACTCATAAACGAAGTAAGACTCTGAAGCGGGGTGGGGTAGCCAGGAGAACCCGCTGGGCTCATAAGTCAGTTATTGAGAAACCCAGAGATCGGTTGTTCAAATCAACCCCCCGCTACCATCCATTCTTTGGATTTTAGGAAATACTTGGGCGTATTTTCCTGGATGCTTCAGCCTTTGACCAGTTGCGCGAACAGTCGACTCTGTATACGCTTCTTTCGTCATGTACCAGAGCGTTTCAAAAACTCTATTAGTGGGGGACGACACATATTCGTGGGGGATGATGTCGCCGTCCCAGACCGACCTTTAGGAATGAGGACCTCATGACGAACAGACCCCATTGAACCCTTATCCTTGCTATCAAATCACATTCTTTTTTGCTACTGCCCATAGTATGTATTCATGCATGCAGAATTTTTGTGTATACTCAAAAAAACAATAGCTTTAGAGATGATATAACAACCAAGAGTATGAACGTTCTTCTTACCCAGATATTGCCAGCTTTCAACGCTAACTTAACACCGATCTTAGCTCCAACAACGAAACTTATTGCCAAACCTATACCGAAAAGGAAATCTATCTTGAGGTTGATCCAAAAAACCAAGGTTGCCATTATCGAGAGTATGGC
>Ga0224506_10001430_pt1 | contig 17083 bp, 17 predicted proteins | sample SF_Jan12_sed_USG_2_FD_169108 | JGI IMG/M metagenome (GOLD analysis project Ga0224506, IMG submission 169108) | Sediment microbial communities from San Francisco Bay, California, United States - SF_Jan12_sed_USGS_8_1 | ecosystem: Environmental > Aquatic > Marine > Sediment | place: USA... | reverse complement strand
ATCTATATATCAAATCAGAGCTTCAACTACTAATGGTCAGGTTAATCATATTATGCTAATCTCAAAGGAGCAACAAAATTTAGCGCAACTATTTGGTTTTGGGTGACCCAGTGTCGAAGTCAGGAGAAAGTAGTTTTTGTACCTGTTTAAAATACGTGTCTATAATATTATTTCTTTCTCACCTTTTTATAATTGACCCATATCCAACTTGGCAATTACTTTCTTAATTTTATCAACATCGGAGGTGTAAATTACATTTTCAGGTATATCTTTTGAACCATTCATTTTTAATTTGCTATTTTTTCCATACCCCTCAATTGGTGATTTCCCTGACATATGAAATTCTCTACATTTTGTGCTTAATAGTTGATTAATGTTGCTGTCATTAATCCCTCCACCTGGCATAATGGTTATTCTTCCTTTCGCTTTAATTTGCAGTTGTTCTAAAAAATCAACTCCCTCAATAGCGGTATTTTTTTGTCCAGAAGTAAGAATTCTTATGGCACCGCATTCAATAATATCTTCTAAAGCCTTCATGGGTTCAGGAGTTACATCAAATGCACGGTGGAAAGTAAAAGGTAATGGAGATGATAGTTTAACTAACTCTGAGGTTCGTTTTTTGTCAATATTGCCATTAGATAAAAGCACACCTGAGACTATTCCATCAGCTCCTAATTCTTTAGCAATGTTTATATCTTCTTTAATGGTTTCAAATTCTAAATCAGAATACACAAAATCACCTCCTCGTGGTCTTATTAACACAAATAATTCAATGGATGTTTTTTCCTTTGCTAACTTTATACTTGCTGCACTTGGTGTAGTTCCACCTTCCCAAAGATTATCACACAACTCTACTCTGTGAGCACCTGCTACTTCAGCATTTATAGTTGATTGAACAGAGTTGGTACAAATTTCAAGTTTTTGGCTCATATTTCAGTTCTCAATTCGGTTGAACTGCAATAATACAATAACTATTTCATCAAGAACGATCATATTTAACATCGATCATCACTTCTTGATTATCATCATTGGTTAAGGCATAATTAAAGCCTTTATACACACTGTAGGCTCCATATTTACCATCTTTTCGAAGGGCTAAAAAGCCAACTTGTAATCCTTCCATGTTTTCATGTTTAGCAATGATTCTATCAACAGCCAATTTACAAGCTTCCTCAGGTTCATGACCTTGACGCATCAATTCTACAACCAAATGGCTACCAGCCACACGAATTACAGCTTCACCTAATCCAGTGGCACAAGCGGCACCTATTTCATTATCGACAAAAAGTCCGGCACCAATTATAGGTGAGTCACCCACTCTGCCATGTAACTTAAATGCAGCACCGCTGGTGGTACATGACCCTGATAAGTCTCCATTACTATCCAAGGCTAACATACCAATTGTATCGTGATTCTCTACGTTAATCACTGGCTTGTATTTAGATAATTTCAACCATTCCTTCCATGCTTTTTCCGACTCTGGGGTTAAAAGATTTTCTTCTTTAAACCCTTTTTCTAAAGCAAACTGTTTGGCTCCTTGCCCTGTCAACATCACATGAGGAGTTTCATCCATTACTTTTCGAGCTACTGCAATAGGGTTTTTTATATCCTGAAGAAATGCCACAGCTCCACATCTACTTTTCTCGTCCATTATACATGCATCAAGAGTAACACGCCCGTCCCTGTCTGGGCGACCACCAATACCTACAGAACTTCCTGTCGGATCATTTTCTACTTCCATAACACCTTTTTCAACTGCATCAAGTGCCTTACCACCTGTGGATAATATTTTCCAAGCTTTTTTATTAGCCATGATGCCATGATTCCAAGTAGAAATAACCACAGGCTTTTTTGACGTTTTTATAGCTGGTTTTTTATTAAAAACAGAAAACGAGTTGAATGAGAAAACACTACCTATTGCAGATAGCTTAATGAAATTTCTTCGAGTTGTCATATGCTTTGATTAAACTATTCCTATAACAAAAAATTCTATACAGTAGCCTCTTCTACATCTTTTGGCTTCTTTCCAATATTTACCAGAAAACCAAAAGCTGCAGCAGTAAAAAACATGAGTAAACCATATAAAGCGGATGGAATGGACATTTGGGAGCTGCCCAAAACAGATAATGCAATATAAATACCTAATGTGCCATTGTGAATACCAATTTCCATTCCCATGGCTATTGCCTGTTTTTTCTTTAATGAAAACAACAAAGGAACAAAATAGCCAATCGCCATACTCAATATATTAAAGGCTAAAATTGGTAAACCAATACTACCAGCATAATCGATAATAAGCTGTTTTTCTTTTATTGTTACAGCTGCAATAATAAGTATCAGAAAAAGTGCTGATAAAATTTTAACTGGCTTATTCATTTTATCAGCAAAAGAAGGTGCTTTATGGCGTATTATCATTCCAATAGCTACAGGGGTTAGCACTACTACAAATACTTCAGCTACTTTGGCAAATTGCATAGGTATGTATTGATCGCTTTCCATAAAATATGCAAGAGAGAGATTAATTACTATTGGCAAAGTAAATAATGCAAGAATGCTATTGACAGCAGTAAGTGTTATGTTTAAAGCTACATCTCCATTGGAAAGGTGGCTATATAAATTAGCAGTAGCACCGCCTGGAGAAGCAGCTAGTAACATGAGTCCCACTGCCAGTGCTGGCTGCAATCCAAAACCTTGTGCTATAAAAAAACAGATAATTGGGAGTAATATCATCTGGCATATTAGGGCAATACCTACTGCCTTTGGGTATTTGACAATGCGTTTAAAATCATCAAGGACAAGAGATAAACCTAAACCTAACATAATTATTCCCAATGCTACGGGAAGAAAAACAGAAACGAGTACAGATTGCTGCATAGTGATGACGATTTATAAATATAGACTTTGTAAAATAAGTTCAGTTCAGATTGTTTACAGAGTTGTAAAGTAACAATTTTACAGTTCTATCCAAAATAAGTCTAGAAAGTGATTGTTGAGAACTGGAATATAAAGCGATTTGGATTACCGTAATAGAAGAAAATTATTTATTATAAAATTGGAGTCATTAATAAATATTTAGATAAATGTCTCGAAAAAATATAGAAAGATTACACATGAAGAGTCAATTTAGACAGTCATTTTTTTCAATTTTGTATTTGCTTATATTTGTATAATTAAATTTAAAACACATGAAAAAAATAATCATAAAAGGGATTTCGACAGTACTACTGTTAGTGATAATAGTTGTTAGTTTTATGGCTTGTGATAAAAACAACAATATAGTACTATTTTCAATTCAAAACGATATTGATTTGGGGCTACAAGTAAGTCAGGAAATTGCTGCTGACCCAACCACATATCCAATATTGGCTCGAAGTACAAACGTAGAAGCTTATGCTTATATGGATGCTATGCGAGATGCTATCCTGAATTCAGGTCAGGTAGTTTATAAAGATGACTTTGCATGGGAAATGCACATAATAAATGATCCCAACACGCTTAATGCTTTTGCAACACCCGGAGGATACATTTATGTGTATACAGGGTTGATAAAATACTTAGACAAAGCAGATGACTTGGCAGGTGTTTTAGGTCATGAAATAGCACATGCCGATTTAAGACATACGAGTAGAAATCTTCAAAAATCATATGGTGTCTCTTTTTTATTATCGTTATTATTAGGTGAAAACTCAAGTGAATTAGCTCAAATAGCTGGACAATTGGCAGGTAATGTTACTGGTCTAGCTTTTAGTCGTGATTTCGAACAAGAAGCCGATGCCCAATCAGTAATGTATTTAGCACAAACAGGTTATGCATGCAATGGTGCAGCCCATTTTTTTGAACTATTAGAGGCAAGTGGTCAAATGGGTAGTATGCCTCAGTTTTTAAGTACGCACCCTAGTCCTGACACCCGGATCGTTGATATTCATACTAAAGCTACAGATGAAGGGTGTGACACAACCCCTATTACTGAGTCAATAGGAAATACCTATGCAGATTTTAAATTATTGTTTCAATAGGGGTTGAAAAATCTATAAAAAGAGGGTGGATGAATCTATACACCCTCTTTTTTGTTTACTCCTTATCTAGTTTTTTAACCTTTCTAATTAAAAAGAAAGATGCTAAAAGGCTAAGCCCTGAAAATAAAAAAATGCCAAACACATAGGCTCCATCGTTTTCATGTCCCATTTCCATTGAGCGATCAACAATAAAACCTAACCCAATACCTAAAGCTATTCCAATAGCTAGCATTCCAAGTACTATCACAATATGCCAATTGTTACTTGTGTTAGATTTAAATAGTTTAGCATCTGCGCCTGCTTCTATTAGTGCTAATCGTTCCTTATTTCTAGTTATTAAATAGTAGTATACTATTCCAAAAATTGTAAGAAACATTACTGGTATAATAATTACTTCTTCTCCCATTTTTTTGAGTTTTAAATATTAAAATTTCTTCACTAAGCATATGACCACACTTAATAACGATCGGTTACATAATTTCAGAAAAAAAGACCAAATTTACTGTAACCTCAATTCTATTATAGCAGTCTTTATAATTACGTGAGTAGAAATACAGTTAATACTAAATTAGTAAAAAAGGTTAAACTAGGTGATACAAATGCCTTTCGTCTATTGGTTGAAGAGTATCAACATATGGTTTTTACCGTGGCTCTAAATATTGTGAAAAATCATGAAGAGGCTGAAGAAGTAGCACAGGACACTTTTATTAAAGTGTATAAGAATATTTCACAATATAATGGAGATGCAAAATTTTCAAGTTGGCTATATAAAATTGTATATAATACAGCACTCTCTCGTTTAAAGAAAAAGAAAATAGATCAATATTCATTGGATGATCATCATGAAAAAGATTACGGACTTAGTATACATGAGGGGTGGACAGAATTGGTGTTGGATGATCAAAAGAAGTATATTCAGCAGGCATTAGATAAATTGAGTGAACAGGATAGGTTAGTCCTGACGTTGTATTATCTTGCAGAAGAAGGATTGAATGAAATTTGTGTAATAACTAATGAGAAAAAATCAACGGTTAAAGTGAGGTTGCACCGTGCAAGGGCAAAATTATTCGATCAATTGAACACTCTTCTAAAGGAAGAACTAAAAGCATTGGTATGAAAATAGTAGAAGAAAAAGAAGTTGGAAAAATATTAAAAGACACCATGATGCATCGCACTCCAAATGGGTTCACTGATCGGATCATGGCGCATGTGGCTGTTATTCCTGTTAAGCGAACTTCGATTAAACCAGTTGAACCAACCCCTGTTTTTGCAGTGATAATTGCATTGGTTACAGTAGTTTTATTAATAATTGCTTTATTAGTAAAACCAGTAGCATGGTTTTCTTTTCCTTGGGAGAATTATTTTCAATTAAATATTAATCCGATATGGATGACTCCTATTATTATGATTTCAATAACCATTTGGGGGTATATATTGATAAATAAGTTTTCCAGCACTTCGAAATGAACATTAGCTTATTATAGCAAGAGGTTTATTTGATATAAAATTTGAACTTAGTTGATAATCCTTTTTCAATTAATTATTAAACTGCAATAAAAATTTATCTATTTTTGTGGTAGATGAACTTCACCAACCCTCAATTTCTATACGGGCTTATAGCATTATCCATCCCCATTATTGTTCATTTATTTAATTTCCGGAAAACTAAAAAAGTTTACTTTTCTAACATCCGATTTTTACATTATATAAAAGAAACAAGTAGAGCAAAAAGAAGGTTGAAGCATTACCTAGTTTTAGCTTCTCGGCTACTATTTATTTTTTTCCTTGTTGTCGCTTTTGCACAACCTGTTTTACCTCCTGTTGAAAAAGGACTAAACAGTAAATTTGTGTCTATTTATTTAGATACTTCTAAAAGCATGGAAAATACTGCCAATACAGGAATACGTGCTTTTGATGAAGCATTGGAATATGTTCAAGAAGTAATTAATATTTATCCTAGAGGAACTCAGTTTAGATTAATCACTAATAATTTTGAGCCATTTTCTAATAGTTATAAGTCGTCTGAAAAAGTGGAAGATCATATTACGGAACTTAGTTTAAATGGAGTGGATAGAACTTTTAATGAGGCAGAAAACAGAAGGAATTCTTTGGCGCAGGCTGTAGGTAATCCTCAAGAAGATATTTATATCATTAGCGATTTTCAAGAAAGTACACTGGGTTCGATAAATGAATGGCAAGTAGACACAAGTAGAGCGTATCATTTATTACCTATTTATTATGAAAACACACTTAATCTTTCCATCGATTCATTATATCTTGAAAGCCCATTTGTTTTAGATAAAGACCATGTTACCCTTATTGCTAAAATCCGAAATTATGGAAATGAGGAAGTGAATAATGTAAACCTGAAGGTATTTATTGAAGACATTCAGGTAAGTAGTACTTCGGTATCTTTAGCAGGGAACGAATCGAAAGATCTGACATTTGATGTGTCTTATAATTTAAAAAATGAAAATAAGGCTAGAATTGTGGTAGATGATTATCCTGTTACGTTTGATGATACCTTTTTCTTTATTATTAATACAGCGAGTCGAATAGAAGTATTAGAAATAAAACAAGATGAATTATCAACCCCAATAAGTAAAGTGTTCGGGAATGAAGATTTGTTTAATACTACTAGTCAGGTTATTACTAATATTGATTATAGCCTAATAAAAACTTCCGATTTGGTAGTTGTTAATCAGATAGAAAACATTTCAACATCACTATCAGTGGCACTAGCTGAATATATTGAAGAAGACGGTAGGTTATTAATTATACCATCAGAGAAAGGAGAAAAAACTCAATATGAACTACTTTTGGGTAGCATCAAATTAACTTCAGTAGAAGATGCTACGATGCAGGAACTATCTAAGCCAGATTTGGATAACCCATTTTTTGCTGATGTATTTGAAGAGAAACAAATAACTTTCAATATGCCTAAAGCAAAAGCCATCTATAGTTGGAGAGGAAGGAATTCTAATTTGCTAAAATTTAATTTAGGCACTCCATTTTTATCTATATACGATAGGTTAGGAACGGTTTTCTTTATGGCTTCTCCTTTAATAGATGAATTTACTGATTTCCATAAACATGCTTTATTTGTACCAACCATGTACAAAATTGCCACATATAAAACTAAAAACTCGGCACGTTCCTATTATTTATTGAATGAATCAATCATAAAAACTAGATTAGACTCGTTGAAGGCTGATAAAATCTATAAAGTAAAGCAAAATCAAACTGAAGTTATACCAGAACAACGAGTAGCAGGCAATGAATTATTGATGCAAATACCCAAAGAAACACTTGAATCTGGCTTTGCTTCTCTTCAATTTGAAGATATGCATAAAATGTGGTTGGCTTTTAATTATGATTATAGAGAATCTAATCTAACACAAATATCAATAGAAGATATTGAAACATATGTTGATAGAAATCAAAATATAGCTGTATTTAGCACTAGTGATGCAAAGACTTTTAGTAAAGAAATAAAAGCTAGATATTTAGGACAACCATTATGGAAATTCGCAATAATTTTATCGCTTATATTCCTTTTGGCTGAAATTTTAATTATTCGCTATATGCGTTAAAAAAATTATTGTATCAATCATGGACGTACTCATTAAATCCGTAAAAATAATTGATAAAGAAAGTACTCATCATAAAAAAGAAGTTGATATGTTGGTGAGTGATGGAAAGATCAAGAAGATAGGAAAAGTGGAGATATCTTCGGGTAAAACCATTGATGCAAAAGGGATGATATTATCAACAGGCTGGTTTGACATGCGATCAAATTTTTGTGATCCAGGCTTGGAACATAAAGAAGATTTGTTCTCAGGAATGGAAACTGCAGCTAATGGAGGGTTTACGGGTGTGGCACTTATGCCCAATACGAAACCGATATTACAAACTAAGAACGACATGAAGTATGTCTATTCAAGGGTGGAAGGGAACATAGTTGATGTGTACCCAATGGGAGCTGTCACCATTGATGTTAATGGAGAAGACTTTACAGAAATGATTGATTTGCATGAAGCTGGTGCAATAGCGTTTACAGATGGTGAACAACCTATTTGGCAATCGGACATTCTATTAAAATCTTTGCAATACCTTAAAAAGATTAATGGGCTATTGATTAACAAACCTGAAGACAAAAGATTAAACCTGTTTGGTCAAATGAATGAAGGGGTTAATAGCACCATTCTGGGAATGAAAGGCATGCCGAAACTTGGGGAAGAGTTGATGATCGATCGGGATATAGCTTTATTAGAATATGCAGGAGGAAGACTACATCTGTCACAATTATCTACTGCTGAATCGATAGAAAAAGTTAGAAGAGCAAAGAAAAAGGGATTGAATATTACTTGTGATGTTGCTGCTTTTCAGTCATTGTTTGATGATAGTTATTTAAGTTCTTTTGATACTAATTTTAAAGTAAACCCTCCATTTCGTGAAAAAACAGATAATGACGCTATAGTAAAAGGGTTGAATGATGGAACTATCGATGTGATAGTATCATCGCATAGTCCACATGATGAGGAAAGTAAAAAATTAGAATTTGACCTAGCTGATTTTGGAATAATTAGTTTACAAACAGTAACTTCTAATATTGCTGAACTTTCTGATAAAGTAGATATGGAAGAGTTGATAGAAAAACTAACTTCATCACCAAGAAAGTTACTTGGTTTGGAGCAACCTAAAATTGAAGAAGGAGCAAACGCTAACCTAACCCTTTTCGCTCCTGAATTAGAATGGACATTTGATGCAAATACTAATAAATCTAAATCAATATTTTCGCCCTATTTCGGAAAGAAATTGAAAGGAAAGGCAGTTGCTATATTTAATAATGGGCAAATGGTGATTAATGATTAATCATACCTAACATATTTAAACTAATTTTTATTTTATAACCCCTTTGCGTTTTAGTTCTTCCACTACAGCAGGAGTTGTTTTCCAGCGTTCGTGCATCCATACCCATTGCGCTCCAGCATCTATTACATACTCCTCAATAACTTTGTTAAATTTTTTTGTATTGGTTAGCAAGTCAGCCTGTTTGTCGTCTGTTTTGGAAATGGAAACTTCTGGTTTTATGGTAAACTGATGTTTGTTATTTGAAGTTCTCTTCATTGACATAGGTACTACAGCTGCTTCTGTATCAAGAGCTAGTAGTGCCGCACCTATGGGGGTGTATGCAGGCGTTCCCAAAAAATCAATAAATACACTTTTTACTTTTGTATCCTGATCGATCATAATAATCAAACAATCACCATTATTTAGTGCTTCTACTAATAGGGGATATGTTTTCCCTCTACTTAAATTTTTCAACCCTCTACTTGTTCTAAACCCTATAATCATATCATTTAGGCGTTTATCTTTTAGTGCTTTGCTTACGGCTGTAGTTTCATAGCCTAATATTGGAGGAGTAATAGCAGAAAACTCCCATGACCCTGTATGGCTTATCAAACAGATTACACCTTTACCTCTGTCATATGCTTTTTTAAGGTGTTCTTCACCTACAATGTCAATATATTTTAACCACTTTTCTCTGGTTTTATGATGAAGTGTCAAAACATAATCAGCACCATTTTTAGCTTGATGAATAAAAACTTCACGAGCCATACTTCGGATTTCTTTGTCACTCATAGAGTTACCGAAGGCTATTTTAATATTGCTAATTGTCTTGCGTTGCTCTTTCTTTAGAAGCGAAAATGTTAAACTACCTAAGCGACCATAAAACCAAAGCACCCAAGTACGAGGAAATAGTTTGGTGGTAAAAATGAGCCATTTCACCAACCCATATATCATAGGGTATTTGATTTTTCTTTTTAACTCTTTCCAAGTCATTAATTAGCTTTTACTTCTACCGAATAGTCTATTGGGGCAGATAATGAACTTGCTACGGAACAATAGTTGTCCAACACCAATTTTACAGTTTTATCCAATGTGTTCTGATCTGTGTCTGGAGAAATAAGCACAACGTGCATATGAATTTGTGTCAAACTCTTTGGGTGTGTTTCTCTTCTTGTACCATCTACTTCAATAATCAAGTCTACGAATTGTTTTCTTTTCTTTTTAACAATAGCCACAATTTCTACAGCAATACAACTTGCCAGGCACGACAAAAGTGTTTCTACTGGAGCGAGATTTACCTTCTGATCTGTAGGCCGCATGTCTTGCCTAGACGTATTTCCATTTTGGTTTGAGCCTTCAAAAAGCTCATCTTCAATATAACGTGTAGTAATTTTCATGTTTTACAATTTGTGCAAAGAAAAAGAATTTATTTCTGTTTGTAGAAAGTTAAATAAAAAAGATTTTATATTATTGTTTGTAAATATAGGTAAGTACTTACATAAATTATTTTTCATGTTTCAAAATACTATTAATGAATTGGGAGAGCTGGCATTGGGAAGCAGGTTAAAAAGACTCAGTGATTACATTTACCGAGAAGGGAAAGAGTTTTATCAACTAAATGAAATAAATTTTGAACCAAGGTGGTTTCCTGTTTTTTATCTCTTAGCAAAAGGAGGCACATTGAGTGTAGTTGAAATAGCAGATAGAATAGGGGTATCTCATGCTGCGGTAAGCCAAACGACTAAAGAATTAGTAAAATATCAACTTGTGGTTTCACTTGATCATAAGACTGACAAACGAAAAAGAGAATTAAGATTGTCGGACCAAGGGCGAGAATTACTAATGAAAATGGAGCCATTATGGAATGACATTGCTGCAGCCTTAAATAATATGATCCGTCAACACACACATCATTTAATGGCTGCTATACAAGAAGTAGAAAATGCTTTTGATTCATACGGTTTTGTAGATAGAGTTAGCAAAATAAAAAACGAAAGGCTACAGAGAGAAGTTAAAATTATTGACTACAAACCTGAATATGATAGCTATTTCAAAAATCTAAATATTGAGTGGTTAGAAAAATATTTTCATGTAGAAGAATATGATAAGAAAGTATTGAACAATCCTTTAGAACACATCATAAATAAAGGAGGTGATATTTTATTTGCTGAATTTGAAGGTGAAATTGTTGGAACATGTGCTTTGCTAAAATATAATGATGATGACTACGAATTAACCAAAATGGCTGTTACTGGAAAGGTACAGGGAAAACAAGTAGGTAAAAAATTAGGATTGTCAATTATTGAAAGAGCGAGACAGATGAAAGCTAAAAAGCTGGTATTGGAATCGAACAAAATACTTATACCTGCACTTACACTCTATGAACGACTAGGGTTTAAATATGCGTATAAAGATTTCAGCACATCTGCATATCAACGTGCAAATGTGTACATGGAGATGGCACTATAAACTTATTTCAAGTATTTTTTAGTTCAAGGAAATATTGGGTATTTCCAAACTCACTTTTGTGCCTTTATTTTTCACTGAACTTAATTCTACATTTCCTCGTAGTTTTTCAACTGTTTCTTTTACGATATAAAGCCCTAATCCTGAGCCAGCATTGTCTTCAGTTGCGCGATAAAACATTTTAAAAACATTGTTGACGTGCTCTTTAGGTATTCCACTACCGTTATCATCAATAACTATTTTGGCAATGGCATCGTCTACTTTTATGTCTATTTTAATTTGAGGATTTTTGTTATTGCTATAGCGAATAGCATTAGAAAGTAGATTGTTGAGAATAACCTTTAACCTTTTTTGATCTGAGAAAAAAGCATGGTTTTGATCAATTTCTATCTCTTTAATAATATTTACTTCTGACGATGAATATTTAAGTTGATTGAAAATATCATTAATAAGTGGTTCAAAACTAATTTCTTCTTGAATAACATCTAATCTGTCGTTTCTTGATAAATCTAGTATGTCTTGTATGAAATTATCTTGTTGCTGAGCACTCTTGCCGATCATCAAAAGATATTTTCTCATCATTTCAATATCATTTTCATTTTCAGCTAGGTTTACTAAACCTAATACCGATGCTATTGGTGCACGCAAATCGTGGGACACACTGTAGACGAAATTATCAAGTTCTACATTTACCTTTTTTAGTTTTTTATTAGAGATGTTAATTTTGTCCTCTGTCTTTTTCCGGGTTTCGATTTCTGTATTTAGTTCCTTTGTACGTTCAACAACTTTAGCTTCTAAGTTCATGTTAAACCCTTCTAAGGCCTCTTGAGCTTGTTTCCGTTCATATACAGTGGCATATAAAATGATAGTAGAAATACTAATAATAGATAGGAATACTTGAAGAAGAAGCATTGAATTACTTTCATTTTCTAAAACAAAGGCACCTGTATGATTGATAGTAATAAATATTGCAATAATGGATACTATAAGAATTCCTGAGGTTGTGGTTTGAAGGTTGAAACGAAAACCTAGCCACAATAAGAATGGAACAATAATAAAGGGCAGAGACCTTTCAATTGTCGTAGAAGTAGGGTTGTTAATAGAAATTCCTACTATTAAGGCTAAACATCCTCCAAATACTACCCATTCAATTATTCGTAATAAATTCCAGTGAGTTTTAAATTCTTGTGTCCATGAAATAATAAAAGGAGTAATAATAAGCACACTTACTACATTACCAAACCACCATGTGAATAGTGCTTTTGTAAACAATGACTTATCAACTATATTATTTGTTAATAATCCAAACGCACCTATACTTGAGCCAATAAAACAAATCGCCAAAGCTATTCCTAAGTAAGTAAAAACATCAATTGTTCTAAGGAAAGGGTTTTTATTTTTAATAAATTTTAAAATAAGGAAATAGCCGACAAGAGCTTCTATTGTATTTCCTACAGAAGTAATTACTAATGAGGACACTACTTTTGTTGAAAAAGTAACACCAAAATGAAGGTAAACTAATACATTTACCAATATCGAACCTATTGCAATAGCTGGCCAAGATTTATATCCAGTAATTAAAAGCAGAGCCAGTGCTATTCCTGATGGAGGCCATAAAGCTGCTAATTTTGATTCGGGGAAAGATAGCCACAGACCTATTTGTGCAGCTACAAAATAAAAAAGAGCAACAATGATTATTCTAGCATCTGTACTCTTAATAATATTTTTAATATGCCTCATCTTACATTATTATGACTAAAAGATACCAACTATAGTCAAAATGAAGTACAATATAACAAATTATAAAGAATCTATTGTTAGAGATACCATGAAGTGCAATATATGGGGACTAATATTCGTTTAAAAACGGCAAATAGCAGTAATTACTTTAATTTGCTCATTTCTAAAGCTTTTCTTTTTAAAAGTTTATTGAGCAAAGGGTAACTTAATATAGATAAGACTATTATGCCAGTTCCTAAGTAAAACCCTCCACCCATTTTTTCTTTTTCTCCAAAAAATATAAGTGCTAAAATAATACCATAAACAGGTTCAAGATTAATGGTAAGGTTTGACATAAATACTGTTATTCGTTTCAATAATTCGACTGAAGCAGAGAAAGCATAGACGGTACATACTATAGCTAAAATTAGTAAATATCCGAAATCAGACCAACTCACAGAAAGTTGTAGTTGTCCGTTTTCTGTAAAATAGTTTATGTAAAATGGAAGAAATAGGACTGTGCCTATGCAAGCACCTAGCATTTCATAAAAGGTAATATGGTAAGGATCGTGTTTTAATGCAAATTTACCATTAATAACGCTAAAAAGTGCGGCTAAAAAGGCAGAACCAATACCCATTATTAAGCCTAATTGATGATTAAACTCAAATCGGAATATGACATAAAGTCCCGAAATGATTAAGAGTCCTAATAGAACTTCATAGAATTTAATTTTTCTTTTAAAAATCATTGGTTCAATAAAGCTTGTCCATAAAGTGGTGGTAGACAGACCTGCAAGGCATACTGATGCATTAGAAACTTTAGCAGCAGCAAAAAATAATATCCAATGAGCAGCTATTATAAAACCAGTAAGTGAAATTTTAATAATTGATTTTATATTGGGTTGGCTGATTTTATTTTTAAATAAAAAAATCCATATACCAATAGTAGTTGAAGCTATAAGTGTACGATAAAATACAACTTCTACTGCTGGGATGGTAATCAGTAATCCCAAAATAGCAGTAAAGCCCCAAATAAGAACAAGAAAATGAAGGTGAATGTAGTCTCTAATCATATTTATCGTGGAATGTATCGATACATAATTAGACTAATTCCCATAAAAGTGAGATTGGGTATCCATATTGATAATAATGGGGGCATAGATCCTGCTTCTGCTAATGTTTTGGCCATAATAAAAAACAAAATGTATATAAATGACAGAAAAAATCCCAAGGCAATTTGCAACCCAGTTCCACCACGTGATTTTCTTGCCGAAACGATTACTCCCATAAATGTGAGAATAAGTACTGCAAATGGAGAAGAGTAACGCGTGTATTTTTCCACTTCATAAACTTCAACATTACTAGCACCTCTTAACCTTAACGTTTCAATATGTTCATTAAGTTCATCAAGTGTCATACCTTCAAAGTTGCGATAATTACTTTTAAATTCTTTTGGATGAATGGCAAGTGTAGTGTCCATTTCAATTCCTTCTGAGATGGTTTCCGTTAAGCTGTCAATTTTTCTATGTTGCCAATTTTTTACTCTCCATTTTTGTAATGAATCTACCCATGATAAATTTTGTGCAGAAAGTTTTTCTACTAGAGTTGTACCATCAAATCGTTCAAGCGTAAACTTATTGCCTTTATCAGTTTGATTGTTGTAGCTCTTTATATATAAATAAACATTGGGAGCTACTTGAATATGAGTGTTTCGCTGGTTGTAATAGAACTTTCTTTTGGTGTATTCAACTTCGAATTGTACACGTTCTTTGTTAGATTTTGGAATTATCCATCCAATCATTATAAAACTAAAGGAAGCTATAATGATTGCACCTATTAAGTAGGGAAATAGTAAACGTTTAAAACTAACACCACTGCTAAGTATGGCAATAATTTCTGTGTGCCCAGCCATTTTTGCTGTAACAAACACTGTGGCAATGAAAGTAGTAAGTGGGGTAATCATATTCGCTATAAAAGCGATAAAATTGAGGTAGTATTGATCAATTATTTGGCCTACGGTTAATTCAGGAAATTTGTTAAAATCATCAATTTTTTCGGTAATGTCTATAATCACAATTACCGCCATGATAATTAACACCACAAATACAAATGAAGTGAGAAAGCGCTTTAAGATATACTTATCAATTAGACGCATAATTTATAGTCTTTGATTTACTTTTTTAACCATGATATTTTTCCATTCAGCAAATGTTCCATCTTCAATTTTTTGTCGTGCTTCACCTACAAGCCAAAGGTAAAAACTCAAGTTATGAATACTAGCAATTTGCGCGCCTAAAATTTCTTTGCTTCTAATTAGGTGACGTAAGTATGCCTTGGAGTAAAAAGCACTAGTTCCACCTATTTTTTCATCAATGGGAGAAAAATCATCTTGCCATTTTTCATTTTTTATATTGATAAACCCTTCGGAAGTGAAAAGCATGCCATTTCGAGCATTTCTTGTTGGCATTACACAATCGAACATATCTATACCTAATGCTATGCATTCGAGAATATTGGCTGGAGTTCCTACCCCCATTAAATAACGAGGTTTGTCAGAAGGTAATATTTCGCATACCTGTTCGGTCATTTCGTACATCATTTCAGCAGGTTCTCCAACTGAAAGCCCTCCAATGGCATTTCCTTCTCTGCCAAATGAGGCAATTGCCTCTGCTGATTGTTGTCTTAAATCTTTATAAACACTGCCCTGTACAATAGGGAAAAGAGTTTGACTGTATCCATACTTTCCTTCTGTGGCATCAAAACGATCACAGCATCTTTTAAGCCATCTATGTGTCATTTCCATAGAGTTCTTTGCGTAATCATATTCACAAGGATAGGGTGTACATTCATCGAAAGCCATAATAATGTCCGCACCAATAGATCTTTGAATATCCATTACTCCTTCGGGGGAAAATAAATGTTTTGAACCATCGATATGTGATCTAAAAATCACCCCTTCCTCTGTTATTTTTCGGTTTTCCGCTAGTGAGAACACCTGATACCCACCACTGTCAGTGAGTATTGGTTTGTCCCATCCATTAAATTTATGAAGACCTCCTGCCTTTTCAAGAATATCTATTTTAGGACGGAGGTATAAATGATAGGTATTCCCGAGGATAATTTGTGCTTTAATATCATTAGCTAATTCATGTTGATGAACGGCTTTCACAGTACCTGAAGTACCTACAGGCATAAAAATTGGTGTTTTTATTTTGCCATGATCCGTAGTAATTTCACCTGTACGGGCTTTGCTTTTGGGGTCTTGTACCTGAAGTTTAAAATCCATAAGTCGCAAAAATAATAATAACCTCGAATGAAATAGCAATTGTTCTTCAACAAACTATTTTTCAATAAAAGCATTATTAAAAATCGATCTCACTTAAATGTATAATTTACCTTGATAAGTGTAAAAACTAATCATTCCTCTAAACACTATTGACTAATCATTATCTTTGCGCCTTAACTATAATAAAAATGAAAAAAACACTTGTTAGTGTACCTGTTCAGTATGGTGCTGCTGCTTCAGCATTATTGATGATACTATTTGTTGTGTTGTTTTATTCGGGTAGACATCCCATGAGTATTCCAGTATTTTTTGACGTCCGATTTGTTATATTACCTCTATTCATGGTGATAGCCATGAAGGATTTTCGAGATAATAGAAATGAAAATGTACTGCATTTTTGGCAAGGACTCTCCATAGGGTTTATACTTTCAGCTGTGGTTGCAATTATCATGTCGCTTTTTATAATACTTTTTGTGGCAATAGACCCTGATTTCTTGCAACTTTATATTGATGAACGAGTAAAACTTTTAACTGAGCATCGTCATCAGTTAACCGAAACAATTGGTGATGAAACGATACAATTACAACTAGATAAATTACCTTTTACCACTTCATATAACCTTGCAGTTGATTATTTTTTCAAAACATTGGGAATTGGAGTATTTTCAAACATAATAATCTCAATTATTTTACGTAAACAACCTAACTAAAAATAATATGGAAGAGCAAGAAATTGAAAAAA
>Ga0224506_10001428_pt1 | contig 17087 bp, 12 predicted proteins | sample SF_Jan12_sed_USG_2_FD_169108 | JGI IMG/M metagenome (GOLD analysis project Ga0224506, IMG submission 169108) | Sediment microbial communities from San Francisco Bay, California, United States - SF_Jan12_sed_USGS_8_1 | ecosystem: Environmental > Aquatic > Marine > Sediment | place: USA... | reverse complement strand
ATGGGCAATAGCGCGTTCATGGTGGCAATTTTTGCCTGATAATTTGCCATGTGCGATAAAAGATAGGGTCCGGCAACATCACCACAGGCATAAACACCCTTGGCGCTTGTTTGTAAGTGCTTATTAACGCTGATCCCTCTAGTCACCTTAATGCCTGCTTGCTCCAAATTCATACCTTGTACATTGGGCGAACGACCTAGAGCAAGCAGAAGGCTTGTAGCTTCAAATGTATTATTTGAGCCTTTTATTTCTGTGGTTAGGCGAATGCCTGTTGCGGTTTGTTCCACCTTAACGGCTTTTTGATTTAGAGCGAATTTTACGCCTTCTTCTTCAAGGCGTTGGCGAAGAATGGCTGAAAATTCCGGTTCTTCTCTAACCATGACTTCAGACATCATTTCGACAACCTGAACGTCAACGCCGAGTCTCACCATAGATTGAGACAATTCCATACCAATAGACCCTGCACCCAAAATCACCATTGACTTTGGCAGGCTTTCTTGCTGAAAAAAATTTTCATTGGTTAGATAAGGAACATCCTCCAGTCCTGGGATCGGCGGTATCATAGGGCTTGATCCTGTGGCGATTACTACTTTTTTAGCCCGATATTGTTGGCCATTTACTTCGACAATTTTAGGCGAAACAAAGGTGGCTGTCCCCTGAACGAATATCGCCCCTGCTTTTTCAAGCACTTCGGGTGTTTCGTGTTGATAAACATTTTCGCTTATATCCCGAACCTTTTTTAATATTGACGCTGAATCTATTTCAATGGCTGCATATTTTCTGGCGGTGTGAATGTCCTTTGCCTGATTGATTAACCCCTTACTGGGAACACAACCCGACCAGGTACATTCACCACCAGGGCGATCTTTCTCGATAATAAGTACCGACTTACCAAACCCCAACCCGGTGAACGCTGCAGTTAAACCTGCAGCGCCAGAGCCAATAACAATTAGATCATATAGTTTCACAATATTTCCCTTTAGCAAGACCGACTGCACTAAAGCCAAACTAAGTTAGTGCTGCTCTGGAAAATTACCAGCATCACTATGCCCGCGTTTTTGTCGATTTTTGCCTTGCCCTAACTTCTTCGGTTACATTTTTCAGAGGAGCCTTAGTAATTAGCATACAGCGACGCTAATTCATTGTACCGTTTACGGTTTAAGCCCATATCAGAATAACCTGCCCGACTTGATGAGCGGTAATGAACCAGTTTGCTGTCGGTGTCGATATAAAATTCTACATCGTCTCGATACTTCATTAACCTGGTGGTAAACACCCAATATAGGTAGTGTTCAGTTTTTTCTATAAGTTCCCCGCCGCCATAAATGGCTATGGAAGATTCAATAGCTATGACTGTTTTTTCCACGGTTTCTTTCATTGGAAGTGGTTGGACGAATTTTTCTTTTATTTCAGTCTGACTCGACACGTTGTTTGGTTTTTTGCTAATCCCGGTCAACTTTCCTTCATAAACACCCAGGATAGGTACCTGGCTGTTTTGGTAATAAATTCGGCTAAAATTTCCAGCGATGAATAGGCTGACTACAATCAGGACAGTGTTCATAATGATTCTCATATAAAACAGTAAACTATTAGTTTGTGCACAAAATAATGCAGTGATATCATTGACAGGTCAATAGTTTGTGCGCAAAATAAATTAAATATTTGACATCGTGGTAGCTTAATGGCTTTAGACGCTAAATTAACAATAGAAAACCAGATATGTCATTCGCTCTATTCTGCAACAAACGCATTAGTCAGGGCATATCGGCCATTGCTTGAAGTACTGAATCTGACTTATCCACAATATTTAGTCATGCTTGTGCTCTGGGATGAAGATGGTGTCATGATAAAACGCCTGGCTGAGCGCACTCGTTTCGATGCAGGCACTTTGACGCCTATTTTGAAGCGCCTTGAACACAAAGGCATTATAGAAAGAAACGTCTCTTCAGCAGATTCGCGGCAAAAAGAGCTCATAGTGACAAACATTGGCAGGGCGCTCCAGAAGCGGGCATCAGACGTGCCGGATGCGCTAAGCTGCAAAATTAATATGAGTCTTGAAGACGCTATGACACTGAAAAACCTGTCTGAAAAACTCTATAATGCGATTTCTTGTGAATATGGGCACTCATAGGTATGCTGATGAAAGGAAATAGCACTCAAAAGGTTTTCTTGCTGCTCATTTTTTCCGGTTATTTCATTTAAACAACGACTTAAAATGCTAGGACTGTTATGCAGGTGCTTTTGTAATTGGTGAAGGAAAAACCGGCTTGGTCATACAATGGCACCAATTGGCTGGTATAGATTATAAACTGTGATATTTTTATTCACATAGCTTAAAAATGACTCCTATGACTCAATATAACTGAACTATATTAAGAGCATAGGTTTAATAGAGGGAACCAAAAATGAGTAAATGGCAGTTCAGTCAGATTAAGGACCGTATCATGAGCAAGCTGCCGTCGGGCGGTAGCTCAATACCCTGGCTGAATACAGCAGTCGGAGGAACTCTGGTTGTTCTAATGATTCTTTTGGTGTTACTCGGTGTTTTTTGGTCAAATCAGCCGGGTATTTTTTCTGTGGTTCAAAAAGCCAATGAGCACGCAGATACTCAAGGGCGGAATGTAGTTGTCGGCTATACCACAGTAGCAACCCTGCATGAATTGGGTGAAACCTTGCTTCAAAAACCGGGTGGTTTTATTACCAATGATAAGATGCCACCGGGTATTTGGTTGGATAATATTTCAAACTGGGAGATGGGTGTTCTTGTACAGATTCGAGACCTTTCCCGAGCTTTACGAAAAGACTTTGCACGCTCCCAATCGCAGTCGACGGAAGACAATGATTTGGCGAAGGCCGAGCCAAAGTTTCATTTTGACAACAACAGCTGGATACTACCGGCATCTGAGTCAGAATATAGAGAAGCGTTACTTTTTCTTGATAAATATTTAGCCAGGCTTGCTGATCCTGACAACCCTCAAGCACAGTTCTATGCCAGAGCCGATAACTTAAATAGTTGGCTGGCCGACGTTGAAACACGTCTTGGTTCATTGAGCCAGCAGCTAAGTGCCAGTGTTGGGCAAGTCAGAGTAAACACTAATTTGGCGGGAGATCCAAATGCTCAGCAATCTACCGGACAGGGTGAACAAGAGAAGATTAGGACCCCGTGGTTACAAATTGATGATACGTTTTATGAAGCACGTGGAACGGCCTGGGCATTGTTGCATTTACTAAAAGCGGTCGAAGTTGATTTCAATGGTGTGCTGGAAAAGAAAAACGCCATTGTTAGCTTGCAGCAGATAATAAGGGAGCTTGAAGAAACTCAAGCCTCGATCTGGTCACCAATCATTTTGAATGGCTCGGGTTTCGGACTGGTTGCGAATCATTCGCTAGTAATGGCAAATTATATTAGTAGGGCGAATGCCGCTATTAGCGATCTTAGAGACTTGTTGCAAAACGGTTAACAGCAGCAAGTCAGGAATGTCTGGCTATTTAAGTACCTACAAAGTGACTTAATGGCCGAAAACCCAACGTTTAAACTGGGTTATCAATTGCCACTAATGATTTAAAAATAGTCTAACTAGAGAACGCCCATGATCAGTTTTAAACCAACAATTACTAGAATGACCGCCAGGATTTTGTCTAGCCATTGAGCATATTGATTTAATTTTTCTGATATTTTGTGATTAGAAATTGTTGCGGCGATAAATATATACCAGAGTGCATCGATAGTCGCTGCTGTTATTGCGTAAATTGACTTGGTAAAAATATCGCTTTCAATCGCCACAAACTGGCTGAATAAAGCCAGAAAAAATACCGCAATCTTAGGGTTTAAAAATGATATTAAAAAACCCGAATTAAACGCCTTTATTAGAGACGGGCTGACTTCAGATTGGTGCTGTTGTCCGAATTGACCACCTGCGGTTAATGTTTTATATCCTAGCCAAATTAAGTACATAGCTCCCAGGACCTGTATGGTGCCAAATAACAGGGGTTGATTGGTTATAACGATGGCCAAACCCATGATACTAATGGCAGCATAGATTCCGACGCCTATTCCATGACCTATGGCCGTTAACATGCCTGTCGTTCTCGATCCAGCCAGGCTATTTTTGACGACAACGGCCAGACTTGGCCCTGGAGACATGGCTCCCAATACACAAATTGATGCGACGGCTAGCCATTGGCTGTATTGCATGAAATGTCCTTAGGTCTAGATATTAATGAATGGTATGGTACCAGAGTTTGAACCGTATGGAGATTACCCTTTTTATTTCTAACAGGTAAAGCAATTTTCTATCTAAATAAATTCTGGATTGTTTCCTGAGGGGTGATTCGTTTAGTATGCCATTATGTCTTGGTATGTATATATTTTACAATGTAACGATGACAGCCTGTATACCGGAATTACGACCGATTTAGTTAGGCGAGTCAAAGAACATAATTTTGATAATCAGCTGGGTGCAAAGTACACCAAGGCTAGAAGGCCTGTGACGCTTTTGTATTCTGAGCCCTGTGAAAACAGGCGTGAGGCCAGCCAGCGCGAATACCAGATTAAAAAGTACAGCCGAATTAAAAAGCTTCAGCTATTAGACCATTCTTGAAGAAACTTTCGCACAGAAATTTCTAGTGGTTTTTAAATCCGTTACCTAGTGCACAGGAATTACTCATCCATGTATCTACTTTCAACCATTCAGTCGACTTACGAAAAACTGGTTCTTGAAAATTCCAAAACAGCGCTAACGTTAGTGTTGATTGTGACGGCACTAATGGCAATTTCAGCTAGAAACTTTTCTCTGGATGCTTCAGCAGAATCACTAATTATCGAGGGTGATCCTGATTATAGGGCTTACCGAGAGGTGTCTCAGAGGTACGGTTCGAGCAACTTTTTAATATTAACCTATTCACCTGAAAAACCGTTATTTGAACTCAGTTCTCTGGCTACCTTGATAGAAATTCGAGATGAAATCAGGGCTATGGATCGAGTCGAATCTGTCATCTCTGTAATGGATGTCCCTTTACTATCTAATCCTCCGGTACCCTTGACTCAATTAGTAAGCAATATCAAGTCGATGGAAAGTCCCAATGTCGATATCGACCTGGCACGCCAAGAGCTGGCAAATTCTCCCCTGTACGTCAATATGCTGTTGAATCTCGAGCACAATACCACAGCATTACAAATTAACTTTCCTGTTGATGAGCTATCCAACGACTTGATGAATACGCGTCAAACGATATTGGATGGGGCTCCTAATGGTGAGCTGACCGAAGCCGATTTGTTAAAGCTTGATGCAGTCAATGCATTGATACGGATTCAGAACAAAGAAGTATCGCAACAGTTTAGTCAGGATATAGCCGAGATTCGAAAGACTATGGCTCGTTTTGAAGATAAAGCAACGATGCACCTTGGTGGTGTTCCCATGCTCGCCGAAGATATTATGTATTTTGTGCAGAGTGATTTGATTATCTTCGGAGTTGGCGTGTTTGTATTTTTGGTCATGACACTGACGTTTATTTTTAGACAATTTAAATGGGTTGCACTGCCATTGATAACCTGTGGCGTCGTGGTTATTTTCATGATGGGAATGCTCGGAAAGCTGCACTGGCAAGTAACGGTAATTTCCTCCAACTTCATTTCTTTGTTATTGATTTTGACGCTATCTATGACCATTCATTTAATGGTGCGTTATCGGGAGCTTTTAAGACGCAATAAAGAGTGGGCTCAGCTAGAACTGGTTCGAAAAACCGTTAGACAAATTTTTATTCCCTGTCTTTATATGGCATTGACTACGGGGGTCGCCTTTATCTCTTTAGTGGTATCCGGGATACGCCCGGTTATTAACTTTGGCTTAATGATGACTTCAGGCATTCTGGTCGCTTTTGTTATCGTTTTTGTTTTGTTTCCCGCGATGATGATGTTAGTAGGTAAAGACAAGCACCCGAAAGATCCTGAGGGCAGTGGCAGAGTGCCCAAGTACTTTGCTCGATTCACCATGCAGCAGGGAAATCGTATTGTAGTTGCTGCTGTGTTAGTGGCAGCGGTGACGGTTGTTGGAATATCGCAGTTGGTGGTTGAAAATGCATTTATTGACTATTTTGATGAAAAAACCGAAATTTATCAGGGAATGACGGTTATAGATCAACGGCTCGGAGGGACGACACCACTTGAGTTGCTGATTGACTTTCCGGGTAGTGAGATCACTGGGCAAAAAACTTCCAAATCTGTAGAGGTCTATAGTGGGTCGGAAGAAGGCTTGTTTATGGACGAAGATTTTTTTGGTGAAATGGATAATGCGGGAAGCTTTGAAGACGATATGTCTGCCAGCGAAGACCCGAATAAATATTGGTTTACTAGTGATAAAATAGAGATTATTAAAAAGGCTCATAAGTATCTGGAGTCGAAGCCAGGCGTAGGAAAAGTCCTCTCTTTAGCAACCATGATTGAAATAGCTGAAGGGTTTAATGACAATCAGCCACTTACTGATCTTCAGTTAGCACTATTGTATGGTGTCATTCCCGAAGAGTTTAAAAGATTGGTGATTTATCCTTACGTTGCTCTTGAACTGGGTCAGGCAAGACTAAACGCGCGTATTTTAGATTCAAATCCAGATTTGAACCGAAATGATTTGTTGATAGAAATACAAACTGAACTCAAAGACGCGATAGGCATCCCAGAGGACCGTTACCAGTTAGTCGGCATGATGGTGTTATACAATAATATGTTACAAAGTCTGTTCAAAAGTCAGGCTAGTACTCTGGGTGCGGTCTTCATGGGCATTTTATTGATGTTTTTTGTGTTGTTTCGATCATTTAAACTGTCGTTGATCGCCATGGCACCCAACGTGTTGGCTGCAGGGCTTGTGTTAGGCATTATGGGATGGATGCGAATTCCGTTGGACATTATGACCATTACCATCGCTTCGATCACTATCGGTATCGCAGTGGATAATACCATTCATTATATTGTGCGTTTTAGGGGAGAGTTTGCACATGATCATAATTATATTTCAACGCTTAGGCGGTCACATAATTCAATTGGTCGTGCGATGTTCTATACCAGTCTGACCATTATTATTGGTTTTTCAATTTTGATTTTGTCTAACTTTAAGCCAACGATCTACTTTGGTGCATTAACATCAATTGCCATGTTAGTTGCATTAGTCGGGGCACTAACCCTGTTACCCCAACTAATCGTATGGCTTAAGCCCTTTGGCCCAGATGCTAAAGACCCAAAGCCGGTAACTACACCTTGAATTGTTCTGCCTGAATCGCTGTAAGTGCAATGGTATAAACGATATCTTCTACCAGGGCGCCTCGGCTCAGATCATTTACTGGCTTGGATAAACCTTGCAACATTGGACCAATACTGATGACGTTGGCGCTTCTTTGAACCGCTTTGTATGTCGTATTTCCCGTATTAAGATCCGGGAATACAAATACATTGGCTTTGCCGGCAACCGGGCTATTAGGTGCCTTTTGAGCTGCAACGCTGGCAATGGCAGCGGCATCATATTGAAGTGGCCCATCAATAACCAGATCAGGGCGCTTCGTTTTGGCAATTTCGGTTGCTTTCATCACTTTTTCAACGTCTGATCCAGTACCTGACTTTCCAGTTGAATAACTGATCATTGCAATGCGTGCTTCAATACCAAAAGCCTCTGCAGAATCTCCTGACTGAATGGCAATGTCAGCAAGTTCTTCGGCTGTTGGATCCGGGTTGACGGCGCAGTCACCATAAACCAGTACCTGGTCAGGAAGTAACATGAAGAATATGGATGATACCAGGGAGGCATCCGGTCTGGTTTTAATTAGTTGTAGAGCAGGCCTTATGGTATTAGCCGTAGTGTGTATGGCGCCAGAAACCAGCCCGTCAACTTCATCCATTGCCAACATCATGGTACCAAGAACGACATTATCTTCTAGCTGAGAGCTTGCCATTGGAGCTGTTAGACCTTTGTGTTGGCGCAAACCAACCATGGGTGACACGTATGAAAGACGAACTATTTCCGGATCTATTATGGTTATATCTTCAGGTAACTGTATACCCTGGGTATCGGCTACACGCTTGATTTCATCAGGATTGCCGAGAAGTACACAGCGCGCTATGGATTTTTGATGGCAGATCACTGCAGCCTGAATAGTTCTGGGTTCTTCTCCCTCGGGCAAGACAATTCTTTTTGCAGCCTTGTGTGCACGTTGAACCAACTGATGTCTAAACGCAGGAGGAGATAGCTGTAACTCAAACGTTAGTTGCGAATGTTTAATCAACCAATCGGTGTCAATATTTTGAGCTACTGACTCCATTACCTTTTCCATCCGTTGGCTATCATCTGCAGGCACTTCATTGCTCATTTCGCTTAAAAACTTAGCGGTCACAAAGGTATTGGTTTTGGTCAGTAACAGGGGTAAGCCTGTTTGCAATGCAGATTTACACAGATCCATAACTCTTGGGTCTGGCTGTAAATCACCAGTAAATAAAATGCCTGATAACGGAATCCCATTCATAACTGCCATGCAGGATGCTACAAAAATATCTTCCCGATCTCCGGGTACCACTACCAGAGTACCGGGTTTTAGGGTGTGTAGCATATTTGGAAATGTTCGAGCTGCCAGGGTAATGCCTGTGACTCGACGATTTTCCATATCACCTGTAACGAGAATTTCGGTTTTAAGGTGGTTGGCAATGTCTATGGTTCTCGGTGAGACCATGCTTTGATCCCAATGAATAATGCCAAGGCATCGAAATGAAGGGTTATCAAATACCGGTAACTTTCTACGAATATCCTGGAAAGTCATTTCATTAATTTCAATATCTTCAGTCTTATCCAGACTGAATACCTGCTGCAGATTTTCTGGTGGAGCCCCAACTTTATTTAAAATGCAGCCTAGTATCTTTGGAGAATTAATGCCGCCAAATAAACTGGCGGACATTTTAATTTTTTCGTTTAACTGTGCATTTGAATATTCATTTTTTGCTGCAACAAAAATGATACTACTGTTAAGCGATTTGGCCAGCAGAACATTTAGCTTCGCGATATAATTTTCATTGGCTACAGGTACCAAACCCTCGACAATGACAACGTCAGCATCCTTGGCTGATAAATGATATAGGCTGATCATTTCTTCCATCAGCTCATCATCTTTTCCCAGAGCAAGCAGTTGCTGGGCATAACTCAGACTAATGGGTGTCGCCGGATTCAATCCGACAATTTGATTGACCATATGAGTAGAGCGCTCTGGTCCGGTATCACTGTGTGCCACCTGTGAAATTGGCTTGCAGAAGGCGACTTTTATACCCTTTTGGTTTAACGCCCTGACAAGGCCAAGACAGATGGAGGTTAGGCCCGTTCCTGAACCTGTTGGGGCTACAAAAAAGCTATGTTGCAAATCGATATCCTCTAGAAATTATGACTTTAGTAGCTGGATGCAATCGAACGCAATCATCCACTCTTCATTAGTCGGAACAACGAGTGTTGGTATGGTCCCTTTGCTTGATATCAGACCGTGATGTTGTTTTCCATGCGCTGTGTTCGCTTCAGTATCAATTTTAAAACCCAAAATTGACAGGTTTTCTAAAATACGGTGTCTAATGTGTGCAGAATTTTCACCAATACCACCGGTAAACAATAGCGCATCAATTTGAGTTAGAGACGTAGCCAAGCCTCCTACCAGTCGGGAAACTTTGAAACAAAATACTTCAATGGCAAGCGTAGCGCGTTCATTACCCTGTTCGGAAGCTTTTATTAGAGATCTCATGTCATTACTAATACCAGATATCCCTAATAGGCCGGAAGATTTGTTTAATATCTCTGTGATTCGATTGATCGACAGGTTTAGTTTTTTAGTTAAGAATTGATGGATACTTGGGTCAAGATCACCGCAGCGAGTGCCCATAGCTAAACCTTCAAGCGGGGTCATACCCATTGTTGTGTCGACACTTTTGCCATTATGGATGGCAGTCGCGCTGCACCCATTGCCCAGGTGGATGCTAATGAGCGACAGTGTATCGAGTCTTTGGCCGATCATGTCTGCAGCTTTCTGTGCGACATATCTATGGCTGGTACCATGAAACCCGTAACGTCGAACGCCGAAATTTTCATAATATTCATAGGGAAGCGCATACAGGTATGCTTTCGGAGGTAGTGTCTGGTGAAATGCTGTATCAAAAACTGCAATCTGGGGGACATTAGGTGCTAATAGCTTCATGGTAGAAATACCGAGCAAATTAGCAGGGTTGTGTAGGGGTGCTAGATGATTGCAGGACTCCATTTTTTTAATGGCATCATCATCAACAATAATTGACTCTGAAAAGTATTCACCGCCATGTACAACACGGTGACCTATCGCAGCAAGTTTTTCTGGTTGAATGCCAATGTCGCCAAAAAGTAGTGCAAGCTTTTCAAGCGCCATCCGATGATCGGCATGGGGAATATGGATGCTTTCACTGGAGTTTCCCTGTGTAATGCTCAACTGAGCCTCAGACTCTCCAAGGCGTTCTGCAAGTCCAAAGACAATAGGGATATTTTCGTCTGGTAAAAAGAGCGAATATTTTATTGAAGAGCTTCCGCTATTAAGCACCAATATAGGGTTTGACATGGTTTCCAGATATCCTTGTTTGATCGAATGTAGCAATCGAAGCAACATAACCAGTAATATCAATTAAAGTTATATTGATTTACATGTTTAAATATAGCGTCATTATAATGCTCATCGAAATAATTTCAGTTTAATTCTGTCGATTGGGGATAGCGACATGGTTAAAAACTGTCAACAAATTATTCCTGAATAGGGAAACACCAAAAATGAAAAAGTCACGGACTCGACGTCTTAATATACTTATTGGATTTTTTGCATCAGTTTTACTGAATGCTGAAGGGATTGATGAAAGCCAATATGGAATATATCAGCCTGGCGGCTATCTTATCGGGGCGGTTGAACCAGGTTCAGAAATTTATTTTAAAGAGAAAAGGCTTAGTTACCAGTCTAATGGACTATACGTCATTGGTTTTGATCGGGAAGATTCGGGCATTCAGGAAATCAGTTTTGTAGATCGTGTCGGTGGTAGGCGCAGTCAGCTACTGGATATAGGGTCTCGTCAATATAATATCCAGCGTATAAATGGTATTCCAGCGTCCAAGGTCACTCCTGAAAAACGCGATGAAGAGCGTATTTACCAAGAGTTCGAGCAGGTCAGATTCGCACGGGGCAGACAATCAAGCCATTCGAGTTGGCAACAACCATTTATTTGGCCCCTGTATGGACCCATTACAGGAGTTTATGGTAGCCAGAGAGTACTGAACGGAATCGAAAAGAGTCCCCATTTTGGCGTTGATGTGGCTAGACCGATAGGGACTCCTGTGTATGCTCCAAACTCCGGGCAAATTGTCCTGGCGGACGATCTCTATTTTAGTGGTAATACGGTCATTATTGATCATGGCATGGGCGTACTTTCTACTCTGATGCATATGGATGATATAGTGGTTTTGGCTGGCAACAGCATTAGTCAGGGTGATATTGTCGGTCATGTTGGAACTACGGGTAGATCTACCGGTCCTCATTTGGACTGGCGAATAAACTGGAACAATATCCCCATCGACCCTACTTTTTGGGTGCCGCCAATGACTTCAATTTGTAATCCAATGGTCGCCAGTAGTAACAATAATAAGGGTAAAGATGAGGTAGTTATTCTATTTCACGGGCAGGATCCTGATGGCTCGACTATGGATGTGTTGAGTCGTTCATTATTAAAAGATGGATACGTCATCTGTAATCAACATTATCCATCGACTCAATACAGTCTTGAGCAGCAGTCGGGTTACCTCGCTAATGCAATAGCCAAAGCCTATCAGTCCGGATATGCCAGAATCCATGTGGTGACTCATGGTTCTGGAGGGCTAATCGCTCGGTATTACTTGCAAGGAAAAAAGTTACCAGGTGATGGTGTTGTTGTTATGCTAAGCCCTCCCAGTAGTAGAAATGACGTTGTTGATCAGCTTGGCCGTTACCGTTGGTTTGATAAGATAAGGGGGCCAGCTGCAATTCAGCTTTCTACAGATGCCAAGATTTTAAGTAATCGCTTAAAACCCATTCGCTCCAGGGTTGGGATTATTATGGAAGAGGTTAGTACAGAGCCCTGGTTCAGCTTTTTGTTTAAAGGAAGGTTTGATACCGATGTCTTAATGATTTTTTCCAATCCGCCAGGGAAAAATTCAGCTAAAAATCAGAGTCTCATATCTGATTTGGAAAGGATTCGGCAGTTTCTGAAAAATAGCGAGTTTTCCGATGAAAGACACTAAATAAACTAAAGCGACGAGGGAATATTCATGAATACCAGTGTTAAATGAATATTCTCTATACAGCGTGTGAAAAATTGCAGTTTTTATCCTGTTTGGTCTTGTTTTCATATTGAAAAAAATAGAACATTCATCTCAAGCCAATTTGTAAGCAAGTCTTACGGAAGTTGGTACAAACAAAAAATACATGAGAGTCAAATTAATGAAAATCAAATTATCAAGAAAAGTACTTGGTCTAGCAGTTGCTTCAGCTCTGTTAGGATCAGCTGTTTCTGCACAAGCTGATGTTAAAATCGGTGTTGCCGGACCTTTTAGTGGGCCTCTGGCGCAGTTTGGTCAAATGCAAATTGATGGTATCAATATGGCAGCCAAACATTTGAACGCCAAAGGCGGTATCAATGGTGAGAAAATTGAAATCGTTCAGTACGATGATGCTTGCGAACCGAAACAGGCTACATCTGTTGCCAACCAGGCTGTAAATGATGGCGTTATGTTTATTATTGGACATCTGTGTTCTTCATCAACGCTTCCAGCTTCTGACGTTTATGAAGATGAAGGTGTGGTTATGATCACTCCTGCTTCAACTAACCCTGAAATCACAGAGCGTGGATATGAGTTCTTGTTCCGCACGGTTGGTCGTGACGATCAGCAAGGACCTTTTGCTGCTCAGGTTGTTGCAAATACCAAGCCTAAAAAAGTTGCGGTTATCCATGATAAATCGGCATATGGTGAAGGTCTTGCTTCTCAGGTTAAATCTACCCTGGACAGCCTAGGAGTTAACGTTGTTTTATTTGAAGCCATTACACCAAACGAGGCCGATTACTCTCCGTTAATTACCAAACTTAAATCTAATAAGATTGATGCTATGTTTTTCGGCGGATATGATCCAGAAATGGCTAAAATTATGCGTCAGGGTCGTGAAAGTGGCTTCAATGGCCAGTTCTTTGGTGGTGATGGTGTTTCTAACTCTAAAGTTGTCGAAGGCGCGGGTCCGGCAGCAGATGGCTTAATCGCTACACAGCCTAAAGCATTTGATGGTGATCCACGTAATGCCGCATTGGTTGCTGAATTTAAGGCAGTGGGTATAAATGCAAGTGATACATTTGTATTGCCTACCTATGCTGCAACTATTGCTTTGGCACAAGCCATTGAAAAAGCAGGTGAATTTGACGGTGATGCAGTCATTAAAGCACTACGTACTGGTACCTACAAAACTGCTGTAGGCAACATTACTTGGGATGCAAAAGGTGATATTAAGGGTGGTGAAAATACTTTCGCTGCTTACCGTTGGAGTGCAGACGGTACATTCAAGCTAGTAGATTAAATTTAAGTTTCGTTATCATAAAAATCCGGGCAGTTTAATACTACCCGGATTTTTTATATTTGTTATAACCCTTCACAACTAAGGTTGATTTCGAATGATCGAACAAGCCTATCTATTTTTAGATCACATGTTTAACGGGCTCACCGTTGGTAGTGCTTATGCACTTATCGCCATTGGTTACACCATGGTTTATGGAATTATCGGCATGATCAACTTTGCGCATGGCGAAGTATATATGATGAGTGCCTACATAGGATTTTTAGTCATTGGTGGGATGACTATGCTGGGTATAGATTCCAGCATAATATTATTGGCTGGAGCAATGCTCGTCAGTATTATTATTTCAAGTGTTTACGGATTTTCGATAGAGCGAGTTGCTTATCGACCTGTAAGAAGACAAAACAGACTGATTGCCTTGATCTCTGCAATTGGTATGTCCATTTTTCTACAGAACTATATTTTATTAGGTCAGTCTTCCCGAAATATTTCTATGCAGCCTCTGGTTTCAGGCAACTGGAGCATGATGTCTCCAGGTGGGTTTGAAGCGTCTCTGAGTTATATGCAAGCAGCTATATGGGTGGTAACTTTGGTTGCTATGATTGGCCTTACCTTGTTTGTATCTCGTACAAGACTGGGTCGGGCGTGTCGTGCCACCTCTGAAGATATGACCATGGCCAGCCTGCTTGGCATTAATACTAATAATGTTATTTCAATTACCTTCATTATTGGTGCGTCAATGGCTGCAATTGCCGGTGTAATGCTTGGTACCTATTACGGAGATATTAGTCCTTTTATGGGATTTATTATGGGTCTCAAGGCCTTTACTGCTGCGGTTTTAGGCGGTATTGGAAGTATTCCTGGTGCCATGCTTGGAGGTATCGTCTTAGGAATGACCGAGGCTATGGCTGCTGGTTATTTTTCGGCAGAATATAAAGACGTTGTTTCATTTGGTTTGTTAATTTTAGTGCTGTTATTCCGGCCCTATGGTTTGCTGGGTAAGCCGGAGGTAGAAAAAGTATGAAGATGAATCGAATATTAAGTTCTCTGGTTCCTTCATTGGTGTTTGTGTTTTTGGCATTCCCATTGTTAGGTATTGATATGTCTCCAAAAGATTTGAAGTTAACTATTTCATTAGCACCTTCAAATAGTCTTACCTTTATTCTTGTTGCTGGTATCGCCATATTTCTGTTTCAGTACTTTAGATTTTCCTTAATGAATACGGCAGAATTTGTCAAAACTACAGTTCTAAGTAGTAGCGTTAAGAATATTGAATTGGATAAATTACTTGCTAACTATTGGGTGTGGGCAGCGTTTCTTGTGATTTTGTTTACCTGGCCGTTACTCCTGGGTAGTAGTACCAGTCTTGATATTTCTATTAAAGTATTGATTTATGTGATGTTAGGTCTTGGACTTAACGTCGTGGTAGGTTTGGCAGGCTTATTAGACTTGGGTTATGTCGGGTTTTATGCCGTTGGTGCCTATTGTTACGCCATGCTGAATTTCTATTTTGATATTGGATTTTGGGTCGCATTACCTGTTTCGGTCGCCGCTGCAGCAACCGCCGGCTTCTTGCTTGGATTTCCCGTACTTCGTTTACGTGGCGATTACCTGGCAATTGTGACCTTGGGCTTTGGCGAGATTATTCGAATTTTACTGAATAACCTGTCATCAATTACCGGTGGACCTAATGGTATAAACGGCATCGATAAACCCACAATATTTGGTTTGGAAATAACCAAAAGATTAAAAATAGACAAAGAGCATGGTCAAACTATTTACGACTATTTTGGCTTTGATTATGACCGCATGTATATGATGATGGTTATCTATTTTCTTGCGTTAATCATGGTGCTGTTCTGTTTGTTTGTAATTAACAGGCTTCAGCGTATGCCTATTGGTCGAGCTTGGGAAGCATTGCGAGAAGATGAGATTGCGTGTAGATCTTTGGGCATAAATAGAACGGCAGTAAAGTTATCGGCTTTTACCATTGGTGCCTCAACCGCTGGTTTTGCCGGAGCATTTTTTGCTTCATACCAGGGGTCCATTAGTCCCGAATCCTTTATTTTCTTTGAATCAGCAATCATTCTTGCCATTGTTGTTTTGGGGGGTATGGGATCTCAGCTAGGTGTGATTCTTGCGGCTATCGTATTAACCGCGCTGCCGGAAATGGCACGAGAATTTAACGATTACCGAATGCTCGTATTTGGAGCGCTCATGGTGCTAATGATGATTTGGAGACCCCAAGGATTTATTCAGATGAAACGCCCAAGCATAGATCTGAACGGGGAGTCAAAAGCATGAGTTATTTACTAGAAGCAATTGACCTCAAAATGCAATTTGGTGGTTTGATGGCCGTTAACGGCGTCAATCTTCATGTCAAGAAAAATGAAATCGTCTCTGTTATTGGTCCCAACGGTGCTGGTAAGACTACGGTATTTAATTGTCTGACTGGCTTTTACGAGCCAACAGGTGGTGTCATCAAATTTGAAAATGATGAAGTACAGGGGATGCCCGGTCATCTGATTAGTAGAAAGGGGATGGTTAGAACCTTCCAGCACGTGCGTCTATTTAAAGATATGTCGGTGGTTGAAAACCTGTTAGTCGCTCAACATCGACACTTAAACACAAACTTCCTATCGGGTTTATTCAAGACAAAGTCATATCGAGATTTGGAACAAAAAGCCTTTGCACAGGCAAAGTTTTGGTTAGAAAAAGTTGGTCTTACCGAGTTTGCAGATCGGGAAGCTGGCAATATGTCCTATGGTCAGCAACGTCGTCTGGAGATCGCTCGTTGTATGGTAACGCAGCCTAAGTTAATTATGCTGGATGAACCTGCGGCTGGTCTTAATCCAACTGAAACTGTCGAACTGAATCAACTCATTTCTGATTTGAGATCTGACTTTGACATGACAGTCTTGTTAATTGAGCACGATATGAAACTGGTTATGGATATTTCTGACCGAATTTATGTCGTAAATCAGGGGATGCCGCTGGCGAATGGAACGCCGGCAGAAATTCAAAACAACCCTGACGTTATTAAAGCCTATCTTGGTGAGGAGTAAATATGAGCATGTTACGATTTGAAAATATTTCGACTCATTATGGCAAAATCCAGGCTTTAGATGACGTTAGCTTTGAAGTAAAAGAAGGAGAGATCGTTTCTCTTATCGGAGCAAATGGTGCCGGTAAAACTACGTTACTTATGACGCTGTGTGGCAGTCCAAAGCCGACATCTGGAAAAATATGGTACGGGGACGAAGATATTACCACGCTGCCTACCTCGGTAATTATGCGTAAGGGTATCGCCATTGTTCCTGAAGGTCGTCGAATTTTTGCTAAAATGACGGTTGAAGAAAATTTAGCCATGGGCGGATATTTTTCTACAGAAGAAGATAAAGCAGAAGCGCTAGACTATATCTATAGGCTATTTCCTCGTCTGAAAGAGCGAGTACATCAGCGTGGAGGCACTATGT
>Ga0224506_10001427_pt1 | contig 17089 bp, 18 predicted proteins | sample SF_Jan12_sed_USG_2_FD_169108 | JGI IMG/M metagenome (GOLD analysis project Ga0224506, IMG submission 169108) | Sediment microbial communities from San Francisco Bay, California, United States - SF_Jan12_sed_USGS_8_1 | ecosystem: Environmental > Aquatic > Marine > Sediment | place: USA... | reverse complement strand
ATGGTTACGAGAGGCGTTTGGCGAAAGAACTTTCCGGAGGAGAACAGCAGAGGGTTTCCCTTGCAAGAGCATTAGTGCTCGACACGGAGCTCTTGCTCTTAGACGAACCCACGGCAAATCTAGACCCCAAAAGCATGTCTATAATCGAAGAAACCGTGTCTCGAGTCAATCGGGAGCGCAGAAACACTGTTGTAATGGCCACCCACAACCTATTTCAAGCAGAAACCATAACAAAGAGGGCAGCTCTGCTCCTAGGAGGAAAGATCGTAGAGGTCGGAAAAGCTCAAGAAATTTTCAGAACTCCGTCGAAACATTTGGCAAGTTTTGCGAGGCTAGAAAACGTGTTTTCAGGCACATCTATAATCCTCAAAGAAGGAACCTCGCTGATTGATGTTGGCGATGGAGTTGAGATAGAGGCTGCCATGAGAAAATCTGGGAAAATGTCAGTCTTTGTGAGACCTGAGGACATTATCCTGTCGAGGAAGCCTATAAGCTCCAGTGCAAGAAACGTGTTTAAAGGAAGAGTAGTGGAGATCTCAGATTTGGAATCGGTGGTAAGGCTGAAGGTTGACGCGGGAAAACAGTTCGTTGTTCAGATCACTAAGAGGTCCTTTAATGAGATGCAACTCAACGTTGGATCAGAGGTTTTTCTCACCTTTAAGGCTTCATCAGTTCACGTAGTCTGATCATTAACCCTCAGATTTTTGCTTTTGAAGTTCATAGAAAATAACGAGGGCCTCACCTAGGGGCACGCCTAGTCTCGCGGCTAAATCTGAAGGCGTTATGTCGGGTTGCTCGTGGAGAACCACATCTCGAGTGTGAGCCTTGTGGTGAGGATAAAGGATCATGGCGTGAACCGTTTCGACGAGAACAGACCATAGGGGACTGCTTACATACTCCTTGAAGCTCATGAAGTTCACTTCGTACAATCTTATGTCTTCATATTCAATTGCTTTTAGTCTTTCAAATATCTTATGTGGATTTCAGTTGGTGTATATTTGTAAAACAGTTCAACGGAAATGTTTATTAAACATTAAGACATCAGATATTATATTGGAAATCGGCATATCGCGGAAAGAAGACACCACAGTGGTGGATAATGATGGAAAGAAAAAGCAAGTTTGACGAGAAACTCATCATGGCAATAGATGAAGTGTTGAAAGAGACCTTCGGGAAGGCTGGTCTACTCATCTATAGTTACCTAGAGAGTCAATCAGTAAAACGGGAAGAGATTCCAGAACGATTGGAAGCCTTCGCGGAAAGTCTTAAAAATTTCAGTGCTGGATGTTCGGTTGTAGGGTCAATGATTTTGAGGAATCTGTACTCAAAACTTGGGCTCGAGTTTGAGCAAACCATTAATATCCACAGCTTCGCAGATCAGGTAGCCAAACTAAGGAACTCTTTTCAACACTAGAAATCGCGGAAGCCCTTGAAAAAAGAAAAAACGAACTCACATCTGATTCTGACAACTGCGTTCCCCATTTCTAGAAATATATATAACATTTCTACGAGTTTTATTAGTAGCACCAAAGGAAATCTTGGTGGAAAGGGCTCGCAGCAATGATCAGGGCGGTTATCCTCGATCTCGACGGAACCATCGTAGATTTCAATCTGGACTATAAGTCGGTAAGGGCAGAGGTTATACAGCTCCTCACGAAGCAGGGCTTCCCCTCATCGATCTTTTCCATGAACGAAAGCATATTCAGCATGCTGAAAAAAGCGGAAATTTACATGAAGAATAACGATAGGGGAGAACGTGACGCCGCGAGGGTGAAGGAGGCTGTGCTTTCAGTGGCAAACTGTCACGAGCTTGAGGCTGCCCACACAAACAGTTTGATGCCAGGCATTCCAGAGACGCTTAAGACTTTGAAGAGAATGAATCTGAAAACAGCGATTTTCACCGTTAACGGCGAAAAATCAACGAACTACATTCTCAACCGTTTCCGTCTTACGAGCTTCTTCGACGTGACAATCACCCGTGAATCTGTCTCGGCGGTGAAGCCTGACCCGGCCCATCTGGAAGCAGCTTTAAGGGCGCTGAATGTTGAGCCGAAGGAAGCCGTCGTTGTGGGAGACAGTAAATGGGACATGCGGTGTGCCCGGGAACTCAACGTCGTCGCGGTGGGCGTTGTAACCGGCATATCTTCCCCGAAAGAGTTGATGCGCGCTGGCGCCACCTACTTAACGTCGTCACTTACAGATATACCCACTTTAATACAACAACTCAACAATCGGGTTTAAGGTGGCCTAAAGAAATAGTGAGGCCACATGGGCCATTGGGAAGGCATGTCTGTGTCAAAGTCAACTATCAAGTTGATGCCGACCTTGATCTCTTCGGGCTTGACTCCTCGAATCATGCCCAGCAGGTGAAGGCCTTCTTCTAACTTGATTATTCCTACAGCGTAGGGAGCCACCGACTGAAACTGTTTAGGCGGAACGTGGATCACCGTGTAGGTCAGCAGTCTCCCCTTTTCTTCAAGTTTAGTCCACTCAAGGTCTGTGGAGAAGCATCTTGGGCAGACGTTTTTGGGCGGAACAAAAAGGGTGGCGCAGCTACGGCATTTGACGGCCATCAGCTTTCTTTCGCCTATGAACTTGTAGAACTGCTCTATTGTGAAGGGAATAGTCTCCATTTTATCCCCTCCTGTAAATGTGTACGGCTGCTGTGGCGCCTGAACCCCCAACGTTGTGGGTTAAACCTATCTCAGCGTCCTTCACTTGTCTTCTCTCCGCCTGCTCTGTCAGTTGCAGGTAAATCTCGTAGGCTTGAGCCGTTCCGGTAGCTCCAACAGGGTGTCCCTTTGACTTCAGTCCTCCGCTGGTGTTGACGGGAAGTTCTCCCTCGATCGTGGTTGTTCCTTTTTTCACCAAGCCTCCCCCCTCCCCGGGCTTGCAGAAGCCGAGATCCTCGTACGCCACGATCTCAGCGATTGTGAAACAGTCGTGAACCTCCGCAATGTCTACATCTCGGCTTTCAACCTTTGCCATTCGGTAGGCTTCCCGTGCCGCAAGCTTGGCCGCTTTCAGAGTTGTAAATTCTTCTCTTTCGTACAAGCCTATGGCGTCGCTGGCCTGTCCTGATCCGATGACGTGAACAGGTGCGTCCGTGAACTTCCTAGCAAGCTCAGGTTTCGTCAAGATCAAGCAGCTGGCCCCGTCTGTTATCAGAGAGCAGTCAAACAGTTTTAGGGGCCAAGCGATCACTCGGGACGACATCACCTGCTCGAGAGTTACCTCTTTCTGCATGTGCGCCTTAGGGTTCAATGCTCCGTGACGATGATTTTTCACCGCAACCGTGGCCATCTGCTCCTCTGTTGTGCCGTATCTGTGCATGTGAGCCGTCGCTATAAGAGCGTACAACCCTGGAAATGTCATTCCTTGCCACTGTTCAAACGGAAAGTCAGAGGCCATCGCCAAAAACTCGGTGACATCCGACGTGGCTCGATGAGTCATCTTTTCAACCCCGCCTACCATAACCACATCGTGCATGCCGGAGAGCACCGCGAAGATTCCACATCTCAACGCGACTCCGGATGAGGCGCACGCAGATTCTATTCTAATCGCTGGTATTGGTAACATGCCAGCCCAATCCAGCACAGTGGGTCCTGTGTGTCCTTGATGTTCGAAGGATTCGCCCATATGGCCTACAATCAGGGCTTCAATGTCCTGTTTAGGGTTTAGGTTGGGGCATCTCTCAAAGGCTTCTCTTACAGCTTCTGCAAATATTTCTCTGCCGTACATTCCTTTTCGTTTTCCAAACTTTGAAAGTCCTGCGGACACTATTGAAACTAAGGGTTTGCGAGCCAAGAGGGCATCCTCCTTTCCAGAGAGTAAGTTATACAAGTGATGGCTTGAGATAAATATATTTGACGTTTATTAGCCTCTATTAAAATCCCTTTTTTCTTAGCTTTATAGAATCGTTTTAAACGCAAATAACTCGATGCGCGCACAGTTTGTTCCTATTTGAACAGCGTTCAAAGAATTAACTTCTCTTTAAGGTTTTGATGGCGTTTATCGCCCAGTCTGGGTCTTTAAGTAGTGCTCTCCCCACCGCTACTAGGTCGACGCGTCCTCTTTGTATCAGGCTATTGGCATATTCTGGTTCTGTGATCCCTCCGACACCGATGACAGGTACGTTTACCTCCTTCTTGATTTGTTGGGCTTGAGAGATGAAGTAGCCCTGTCTGTCCTCAAGCTGTGTAGGTCGACTGCCGCACAAGCCTCCGGACACATCGATGATGTCTACTCCGGCTTCTTCCAGCTTCACGGCGAATTTTTTAGAGTCTTTGATCTTGGTTCCTTCAGGGTCTAGATCGTCTGAGCCTAAACGGTAGAAGAGAAGTCTTCCTCCAACCCGTTCCTTAACCCTTTCAACAACCTGTAGAGGGAAATTCATTCTGTTCTCCAAGGAACCTCCATACATATCTCGGCGTCGGTTGGCCAAGGGCGAGAAGAATTGGTTGAGGAGGAAGCCGTGGGCTCCGTGAACTTCAACCCCGTCGAAACCCGCCTTCATCGCCCTCTCAGCTGCTTTGGCGAATGCTTCAGTTAAGGCCTCGATCTCTTCAGTTCGCAGTTCTCTAGCGTTTTCGCTGGGCGAAGGAGCAACTGGCTTTGTTCCCGTGGTTTCCGTGCTGGCTGTTCTCCCTGCATGATTTATCTGTATCACAACAGGTGTGCCCGTTGCATGTACGCTGCTCGAAAGTTTCTCCAGTCCAGGAACTAAACCATCGTCATATATTCCTAGCTGCCTTTCGCTGAGTCTTCCATCAAGAGATACATAGCTGTGCTCAATTATCAGCATGCCCAGTGCCTTCGAACGTCGAGTATAATGCTCAATGAGCTTGTCAGTTACAGCTCCTTCAGTGGTAGCCACACTAGTTTGCATGGGAGGCATCACAATTCGGTTCTTGAGTGTTAATCCCTTTACTTCTAAGGGGTCTAAGAGCCCAGCCAACACAGACATCCCTTTACATGTTCTGGGCGTACAAACTCAAAAGGCTTTCAATCCGATTGCATGTATGCATGAGTTGTTTGAGGAGAGGAAGATGTATAAATGTAAAAACTGTCGAAAACTGTTTGAGTTTCAAAATTACTTCATTCTTACAACGAGCTGAGCCTAGAGCATCTAGAATTTAGATGTTTCACACAAACATTCTGTAGACTTATATCTCGGATTTGAAATATAGTAGATGCAAGAATTGGAGATATTGTAAGATGTGTGAATCCACGAAAAAGAAATACGAATGCTGTGGTCAGACCTTTAACACAAAGGAAGAAATGGAAGCACACAAAGAAAAAACGCACAAGAAACCTTGTTGCGCCTAGCTTGACCAATCCGACCTCAAGCGCAACATAACCTTTCCCCCTTTTCTTTTGAAACCGCGCGTAATCGGCCAAGATTAGTGGATAAACTACGAGATTAGTGGGTAGATTTCCTTCTCCACATATTCTAAGTACTTGTTTTTCTCGGTAATGTTGAATATCGTAACCGAAACGTCTCGCGTCACCCCAACCACGTGCCCATACTCTCTGGATCTCGCCACAATGTACCAGAGGTCGCAGTGCTTACCGTACTCCTCGAAGAGCTTGGTGCCCACTAGGTCTGATCGGTACAAAGAAAGCTTGTTCACGTTGGGAATATCCACGTAGTCAAAAAAGCCAACATCTACCGAAGCGGAAACAATACGAAAAGAATCACATTCCACGTTACCACGAAAATGTAGAAGGCCACAAGAACAATTAGTATTCCCCGCAATAGTTTCCTAACGAGCGGCCACTCAGTTGGCTCAGTAACTTTCTTGGCAGATGCACACAAAACTCCGAAAAATAGGACCAGCCCGAGCTTGATCCAAGCGGAAAGAAAAATTCCTACCTGTCCCCAGATGTAAAGAGTGAAGGGATTAGACTCATAGGCTGGATTTGTAACCAAAACGTCGAAGACGTTGAGCAAAAGCAAAAAAAGAAACCATGGCGACAACGATGATGATTTCCATTCCAACTTTCCTTTCTCCTCAACTAAAGAATACAACTTCAAATATTTATAATTTCAAGAAACGGAAAGAGTTGGCCCAATGTGGCATCCAACATGTCAAAGACTACGCCTTATATCTAAAAAACAGCGCCTTTTTCCGAAAAACTGTTTCCAACATTTCATTGTTGTTAAGCTCCAAATAGACCCCCCTTTTGGCGGCGGCCCTGTTTGTGTTGTTTTCTGTCTTTATAGGTCCTTTTGGGGAGAAGAAAGGGTGTTTTGAATGGGATGTTTTTGTAATGTGGCGCCCTGGCCGGGATTCGAACCCGGGTCAAGCGGGCGACAGCCGCTTATACTAGACCGGACTATACTACCAGGGCATCTAACGTCATTTTGAAGAATCTTCTGAGATTTAAGGATTATTTGAAGTTTTTTGTTTTGTGTAGCATTTTGTGTGGTCAACTACTTTATCAGGTTTTAGAGTTAGCGACTGCAACCTGGAAAATGCCTTGACATTTCTACGTTTCTTACATTTAGACGCTTCTTATGGCTCATGCATACAAGTATTTTTCCGCATCTTGGACAATGAATATTTTATGTTGGATGTAAAAAGATAGTTTTAGTCTTGTGATGCTTCTTCTAGTTCTGCTAGGTATCTTAGCGATAAAGGTTTAACAACTCCGTCTCCTAGACCGACGAGGAGTGTGTCGTGGTCTTCTATGTTATCTCCCCATTCTAGCAGGTGGTTTGTGAGGAAACTAGAAAAATCTGAGTAGTTTTTGTGTAGAGATATCATTACTCCGTTCTTTCCCATGCCTTGAGCCGTAGCTGTAAATATGACATTTGGTTGCATTTTCGTCCATTTTTCTTCCTTTTCTTTCAACTCAATCTTATATTTTACCTTGACACATGTGATTGCCATGATCTCGTATCCCATTTTTATGAAGTCTGGTATTACGGTGAACTCTTTTATCACTCCTTCACTCACAAGTCTTTGTCTCGTTCTGGTTATGGTTGGCTGTGAAACTCCTAGAACCTTTGCTATTTCCCTGTCACTTCTCTTAGAGTTCTTCAGCAATTCCAAAAGAAGTTTCTTCATAATCTTCTTCATTCACAACAACCTCTAAAACGTCTTTTCTACATTTCTCATATTTAGATACTTTCAATGGTTACACATTGGAATATAAATCTTGACTTTAGATTCCATAGCGTTCATAAAGATGTTCCCGGCGTATCATCTATTATACACATGAACGATTTAAAACTTACGGAAGAATCTTCTTGAATGCATACATTCACGCGATAGGATGTATCGAATGAATGTGTCGAATGTAAGCACTCAACGAAACCATATTTAAATATGAGACTGATGTTTCTTCCAAGATCTATTAGTTTGTTAAAGCGTTTATTTGTGCGGCCAATCGTAAATTAAGTCGCGTTTAGCCATGACCAAAACTAGCTTTGTTAAGTCCCTATTTGTACGGCCAATTAAAAGCGCGCGAGATAGCCGTTACAGATGGTACTGAGACATAACGCAAGTTCTTTCTAATGAGAGATGCGGCAAGGTTGGTATTCTCCCCTGAAGGCTGATCTTCTTTCTTCACATTCTTTAGGGCAATATTGGCAGGCAACGTATTTTTCATCTGTGACCGCGAATACTCCTGACACTGACTTTTTTGGTATCATCAAGTAGCTGGGTGTAAGCCTAACTCCTATATTCTCGAACGGTTGAAGGATTCTGAACAAAACCGCCTGTTGCTCGATTCCGAAGAGCTCCCCAGTACCCTCTCCGGGACCGAAGTCAGAAACTTTGTCGCCCAATGTCTTCTCCACAAGCAATTCTATATTCCCTCTAGCGATTTCCAAGGTAGAATCTCCAATTTTGTTCAGAATAAAAGCGAGAAAAACGTTATTCCCTGCAAGTTTCGATGCACGGTTCTCAAGCTTCGGTCCGAGGGTAACGATATATGGAGCAACTTTTTGGCCACACTTCAACAGGTCTGCAAGAATTACACCTTTCAATACGTCACCGCTGTCCAAGCGCACGCTGTCCCCGGCAATTTTGACGACTTCTAGTTGGGTGTACACGGCTTTAGGCTCAATCAGTTCGCGGCTTTCTTCAATCAGAGAAATGATTTCTTTCTTTCGTCCCTTCAGTGTCTCTATGTTAAGCTTTCGCAGTAACTCTTTTTCGTCATACTTGACAGGTATGTGATCAACCACTTGCGTCAATAGGCATCCACACACTTGAAGATCGGTCTTTGTCCATATTAATATCAAAGATTTAAAGGTATGCACGCGCACCCACATGACAAGGCAGGAGAAATGGAATCAAAACAATCCTTCGTGATTGACTTTATGTGTCTAATAATTCTGCTCCTCAAAAATCTATAGTTTAAGCCATGTTCCGATACCTTTGCTTTTGGCTTTTTCGTAGATTTTTACAGCTGTAGCCATGTCTTCGATGGCTAGGCCGAGATTCATGGACATGGTTCGTTCTGAATCGTTTTCTCGTGCCGGCTTTTTTCCTGTAGCTAGCTCTCCTAGGTCGGCGTAAACGTTTGGTATGTCTTTGAAGTAGCCTACCGACTGGTAGTAGAGAAGTTGTTCTACATCGTCGGTGCAAAACTTGTGCATGGAGTGCATGGCTTGGGGTTTCCAGTAGGAGTCGAAGTCGAGAGGGCAGGCAAAACCTCCATCATCAAACCACCCAGCGTCTATGACTGGCTTGGGATGCTTCAAGATGGGCCCCGCCGTCACAACCATGTCGCACTCTTCCACCGCCTTCTTTGGGGAGTCAACTGGCACAACGCTTAAGCCATGTTTCTCCCTCATCTCTGAGACATACCTCTGTAGATTTGCTTGACTGATGTCGTAGGCTCGAACTTCTTCTAATCCCTTGAAAAAGGTGAACAAGGCTTCAAGGTTGTTTCTCCCTTGAACACCGCAACCTAAAATGCCAAAAACCTTCGAGTCCTTTCTCGCCAAATATTTGGCAGCTACTGCTGTTGCTGCTCCTGTTCGTTTGGCTGTGACCCAAGAGGCGTCCATGATGCAGATGGGCGCACCTGTCTCCGGATCGTTCAAAACAAGGACGCCCATTATGTAAGGCAGACCGTATTTGCGGTTGCTAGGAAACCCGCTCACCCATTTAACGCCGGCAGCCTTCATTCTAGGTATGAAAGCAGGCATAGCGTGTATGAAAGCATCCGTCCTTGGATGGATCCCCGGCTTTGGAGGCATCTCAACCCTGCCTTCACCTTTTTCTCTAAGCGCTTCTTCAACGACGTTAATGATCTCAGCCATTGTTAAGTCGGTTTCCTCAATATCTTCTTTTGAAAGATACAGAACATCTAAACTCATAATGAAAACCTCAACTGGACAATTAAATGGTTAAGAAACTACTTAAGACTATAAAGTTCTGAGTTCTAGATTTGTAGCATGTAAAGATTTATATTTATGTTTCTGTTATATTAAATCTTGATATGTCCGATACAGGACGAACTGTATAGGAGTACAACAAAAAAAGTTAAGCACAACACCCAAAAGGCGTGTGCATATGTCCAGAAAAAAACTTAAGGAAGCCGTCAGTCAACCAGGTTCTCCCGGAGGCAACACTCGTATTCACTTGACACATCGGCGCTCAAAACCTCAACTTCAACACGTGAATGTCCAGTATCGGGCATATCACATCTCCAACGAAGAGACAGATCCAACCGTATGTCTCGTAAACACTTGCGCCAACTGTAAGCAGGCCATCTGCTCATTCAACAGTTTTTTTTGCACTAAAACGAGAGAACCTGTTGATACAACTGTAGATTGCCCTCACTTCGAGCTAGAACCGCCGAGCTATAGGTTGTTCATAAGAACTTGATCTAACTCGACTAATAGTTCTCGTAGTTTTTCATCTTATCTTTTCCATTAGCGCTTGTCAGCTGGGCTTCTGGAGGAACAAGTATTTCATCTTTCTAAGGGATGCTGAAACAAAGTTTTCTGAAAAGATGAACTTTTGCGTGTAGATTCTGTAAGGCTTATGGCGGGCCCGGCGGGAATTGAACCCACGACCCCCGGGTTAAAAGCCCGGTGCTCTATCCTTGCTGAGCTACGGGCCCACGCTAGATTTTCATTAATTGAAGCCTAAATTAAGGTTTTCTTGAACAAGACTAGTTACTTGCTCTCTAAGGCCTTTCTGATCCTTCGTAGCTCGTTCAAGATTTGCTGATCAACGCCTCTGGGAGCTGGTGCTTCCGCCTCAGCCTCGACAGCCACTGGTCTAACCCTCTTAACAAAATCCATAATGACGTTTCTTACTTCCTCAAAGTTCTTAACTCCCAGTATGACGGCTTCAGCGACTCTAGCACCAGCGCTCCCTCCACCCGAGAAACCGGCTGTTTGAACCCTAACCGTGCCTAAACCAAACTGTCTAGCTATGGGACCCTGAACAACACTGATGTTGGTGATGCGATTGTAGGGAACAAAGCTCTTCCTCTTCCACCACACGCCCCTTTCCACAACTATCTCATTATTTGTCAGCATGTAGGTTATAGAAGAGTAATACTTCTGTATCCAAAAGGCGGTAAAGCCCGCCACCACCAACAAAGGGAAAAGAAGAGCCACCGTGATCGCAGATGCGTGAGCTAGGGGCAGCACAAGCAGAGCAACCACAACTACCGGCACGATCCAAGACAGCCCAAGAAGAATCACCCCTATCGTTAAGTAGCTGTAATAAAGTTTCTTCATGTCAACGTGTGGACGAAAACCTTCGTCAACCCTAAGAACCATTACGTTCTACCCTTCTTCACGTATGAACAATTAAATTATTATCCCTTTTGGAAAAACCATAAATCTTTTTCACAAAAGTAAAATGTGTGCTCTTCAGTATCTTGGTGTGAAGGGCGATGACAATCAAGAAACTTTTGGAAGGACTGCTAAGAGAGAAGGCTCCCGGCCCCTCTCCATCGTTCTCCCTCTTCCACGTGATCAAAGTGTTGGAGCTGACCGCGAAGGAAGGCCCCATCGGAAGAGGAAAGCTTTCTAGACGACTTGGAACAGGCGAGGGAGCAACCCGCACGTTGATCGATCGCTTGAGAGACGCCGGACTCATTGCCACGTCTAAACCGGGTTGTTCACTCTCAAACAAAGGAGAGAAGATTTGGAACAAATTCCAGTCGGTCTTCCCAAAAAAGGTTGAGTTGGAAAAGAGCGAGCTGACGCTAGCCGACTGCAACATCGCAGTGCTGATCAAGGGTTGCGGGGACAAGGTGAAGAGAGGAGTGGAACAGCGTGACGCAGCGATCTTAACGGGCGCCAAGGGAGCAACCACCCTTGTATTCAAGAACCAAACGTTGATTCAGCCTGGCATAAGCGAAAACTTGGCTCGGGACTTTCCAACAGCCTTCAACCAGATCACTAGGCAGCTGGAGCTGAAGGACAACGATGTGGTTGTGGTTGGAAGCGCGGATACGTGGGAGAAGGCAGAGTACGGGGCGTTAGCGGCTGCTTGGACTCTCATCCAGAACGACTGTGACTAGAGAGTGAACTTTTCTCCTCCAGTGAATATGCGCTCCAGCGTAGCATTGAGGTTGATCATCCCATCGTTGGTTTTTGCCGACACCGGTATCAGAAGAAATCTTAGCCCTAGTCGGTAGATGACGTGCATCATGTCACGGCTCAGTAGACGCCTCGTTCCGCTAAGCCTTTCCTCTATAGCTGTTTCCAGCGTCTTAGGCTTAGCAGACCAGTCTACTAAGCGATTTACATCATCTGGCGGGAGGAGATCGCATTTTGATAGCACGTGCGCCTGTGGAAGGAACAAGCGGTTGTACACAGCGGCTGAGAGGAAAAGGTTTGAAACGTAGTTCATGGGGTTAGCGCAGAAAATCGAATCGAACAGGTACACCAGGGCTTTAGGCTCCTTAGTTAGTTCGCTGCCTATGTAGGGTCCGCTTGCTCGAAAGGCGAAGAGCTCCATCTGACCCGGCGTGTCGACGAGAACCATGTCGGCGTTAAGATCTTCTATCTCCTCTCCTAGCCTCTCCGCCTCCTCAGCAATCAAGTCTGCAGCCATCACCAGCGCACCGTTGGGTCCAAGCCCATACTTCTTCATGAGTTCTCCGATGTCGATGTAGTCGCGAACGTCGATGTCAGGTTGATAGGGCAGGGTTAGGACTCCTGGGTCCAAGTTCACGGTTACCACTTTTTGTTTTGAGATTTTCAGCCATTCAGCGAAGGAGGCGGTGAGAAGGGACTTTCCTGAACCAGCGGTTCCTAAGATAAAGACGATGAACATTCTAAACATCTCGTGCAGGTAAGATAGTCCCAATAAAATCTGGTGCAACCGCTTATTTGTTTTCAGGTGGTTGCTTGAACCCCCGAATTTACGATCGTCTTGCTTCACCGTCGTAAACTTTGCTATTTGGTAAGAGAAACAAAACATAACCGACATAAATGCGTCAAGTTGTTCACAAACACAAATAGCCATCTCTTTTTTGTCAACGCATAGCAAACATCTGTATTTTCGATTCATAATTCTTTAAAACATGCAAATCAATGGGAAAGGTAGGTGATTAACTCATGGGAAAAAAGAGAATAGAGATAAACGTGCCCGACAACTTAGACCAGCTCATTGAGTCTTTGGCGAAGTTTCTACACAAAAAGCCTGATGACCTTCTCAGTGGAATTGCATTAGACGCAGTGAAAGCTCTACCGAACAGCCTAGAAAAATATGTCGATGTCACAACTATAAGAAAAATCTACAACGTTTAGGCACAATCTAACGGCCGGCCAATTCTGTTGCTTGGGCACTTGGAATTGAAATAATCCTGTTTCAGCGCTAGCCCGTGATCCCTCATCGCAACCGGCAGAGAAACTGAGCAGAGGCGAAAAGGTTTTTCGATGAAGGCTAAGATTTTGCCTTGACGGGTTTGACTTTTCCGCCTTTTTCTTGGATCAGCTCGGATAGTTGAATGAGAGCTTTGCCTACTCGTTTTTTGGCCAAGTCTGTTTCTTCGGCAGTTGTGGACAGGTGAAGCTCTAGGTGGGAAACCGTTTCCTCGCCTTTGGGATGAGACTTTATGTAGACGTAGGGGTTATCGTGCATCACCCGATCGATGAGGGGGGCAACCGCTGGCTCCATCATCCCTGTTACGTCTAAGCTGGTTTCAAAAAAAGTCACCTCGCCAGCAGCCTCCTTGAGCAGAGGCGCCACAGACTCGTCGAAAATACCTTTCATCTCGGAGGGAACCCCGGGTAACGCTATAACAGTGATGTCGTCATGCTTGATGATCACGGCGGGAGCTGTTCCCACGGGGTTGAAAATGGGTTTGGCTCCTTCTGGTAGTCTTGCCATCTTTATGTGAGGAGGGGTCAGCTCAGCTCTTTCCATTCGGCCTTCCTCCACATACTGGCGATACTTCTCTTCAATCATTTTCAGAGCCTGATCACGTATTGCCAGTTTGCGTTCCAGCGCCATGGCGATGCCTTCTAGGGTTTTGTCGTCGAAGGTTGGGCCAAGGCCTCCGGTGGTGATTATGAAGTGGGGGTTGCGTTGAATCGCCTCCCGTAGGGCGTTGGATATTTCTTCGATGCTGTCGCCTATGATGGTGATGCGGTGGGTTTTTAGTCCGAGGGCTGTGATGCGTTTGGCGAGCCATCGGGCGTTGGTGTTGAGGGTTTTTCCTATCAGGAGTTCGTTTCCGATGCAGATGATTTCTATTGATGTGGTGGTCATTTGTTTTTCACTGACCTTAACAAGGGTTTGACATTATTATTTTGAGACTGTGTGTAAATAACCGCTTCGTTTGAAGCGTTTTTGATGTTGGTTGTTTGCTTTGTCTCTTATGGGCACCTCTATAATTTTTGTCGTCTTGTCCTTCTTGTCGTTTTTTAGATTCTTCCCGTGACTATGCAAGCCTATCCAGCCATGCTATTTCCGTATCCTAAAAAGAAAAGGGGTGTTGAGGCTACGGCAGCAATTCACGGCTGTAGTCATTTGCTAGCTTAGATTCCAGTAGGCATATAGAAAGTCAACCCATCCTTGAGACGCAAACTGCAAGTTTTCGTACCTTAATAGTCCTCTGTAGGCGAGGTATGGCTTCTCTGAAGGCGGGAACCAAATTCCCAATCCCAGTGCAGAAACCGAATCCATAGGTTCAGTATTGGCAACGTGCACGACAACTTCTTCAAGCGCGACTCTTACGGCACTAGCTAGTCCTCGAATATCTGGATCCAATTTCCGATTTGCCTCAAGATCATTGATGAACGTTGGGAGGTCAATGTAGTATTCCCATCCATACTCAGCCCATGGAAGGTTTCCTTCGCCCCTAGCTTCGCTTATGATCTTACGGTAAATGTCATAGCTCTCTTCCAGTTTTGCTTCAAGCGCTTCGGTTAACTGTGAAAGTTCCGCCACGGCTTCGTCAACTGTTGAAAGATCAATGACCGAGAGGGTTCCCATTACGCCTCCGTTGAAGTGAGCCCTCGGTTCGTAGTATCTCGCATACTCATCTGCAATCAGAACGGCGAATTCAAGCGCTGGCATATCGGGGTTCTTGGTTACGCTATCCAAGATTACGTCATACGGGTAGCCGTAAAGAGGAACGTAATTTTCGCAGGCAACTAAGTAGTCGGTTTCCATGCCCAGTGCATTGTATTCGTAAGCAACCTCTATCATCGCTTCAAGGCAGGCGTCATAAGCTAAGATGTCTATATGATGTCCCTCAAGTCCAGCAACCACTTCATCATGCGTCAAGTGATCCACAGGATGTTCATCGTAGCAGCTTCCGCTGAAATCATTTCCATGATCCCACAAATCGAGCAGGTAATGTTGCGCTCCAAACTTTCTAGTCACAAAGTCTACGAAAGCCTCTAGCGTATCTGGGTCGCCCATGTTCACCTCTTCTCCGTTCAAGGGAAAGCCTCCAACTAGTTCGCGCCCTCCATAGACAACCTTATACAAGTAAGCAGGCTTATCGTAGCCATCCCATAAGACGACAACGTTTACTTCTTCTGTCAATTCGACCGTTTGCATAAGCTCCAGATTCTCGTAAGCCCAAGCGTCAAGGTTGTTGTCAGCAACCATGTAGACCATAAAGGTCCAACCGGCAATTTTTGGCCTAGCAGCCCCAACAGTGTTCATTGTGGCAGAGACAAAGACAATCAACAGTAGCGCACACATAATTCTCTTGGTTCTCATCTTACAGAACTCTCCTATCTCTTCTCTTTCACCTACCAGATAGGAGCAATATCGCTAAAAAGTTTTTGCTTGGCTCGCTCATCTAACCTGCTTCAGGGGAGCAGATTGACGAATCAACTCTTCTGTAAAATCGAAAATACCCATTGCCGCTTAAAACTTTCCGACAAATTGGAAGAAGGAAAAACGTTTCGATTATGGTCGGAAAGTTCTAATACCTCAAGTTGCAGATGAATACTGAAAATATGCGTGGCGTGTAGCGTGTCCTCAACCGGTCCTTTCTCCGAGCCTTTCGTTGAAGTCGCCCAGTTTGATCAACTGCGTGACGCGGTAGAATCAGAGTTTGAGGTAGAGGACGGTTTCATAGAGCATGGAATCCCAACCTTCTACGTGAGGTTGCAGCAGGATTCGAAGCAAGCTTTTTTGAGGCTTGTTAAACGCTTAGACGCCACAGATTTCGTTCCAATGCTTAGGAAAAGAGAAGAAAAAGTTGTGCTACAGGTCGTTCGTAAGCCTCCTGTGAAGCCCAGCCGAAACATGATAAATATCGGACTGCTTTTTGCAACTCTTGGAACCGTGTTCCTTTCCGGATACCTTCCATCTCTAAACATTGTAGACGCTCTGATGTTTACAGGAGCGATTATGGCAATACTGGGTTCCCATGAGATGGGACACAAGCTATTAGCTGATAAACACGCTGTTGAGGCCACTTACCCCTATTTCATTCCAGGTATTCCGCCCATTGGCACTTTCGGAGCCGTTATTCAGCAAAAATCTCTTCCTCCAAACAAGGATGCTTTGTTCGATGTTGGTTTCGCAGGACCAGTAACGGGTTTCATAGTGTCAATAATTGTCACCCTTATCGGAGTTCAGTTATCCGTTCGCGTTTTGGAGCCGCCTCCGGGCGCAGTCCCGTGGCCTTATCCTAACCCTATCCTATTTGAGTGGTTGTTTAGATTCGCTGTCATGTTTTTTCCACTAAGTGGAACAGGTGATTTGATACTGGTGCATCCGGTTGTTTTTGCTGGTTGGGTTGGCATGATCATTACCATGCTTAATCTGGTGCCTGTCGGCATGTTTGACGGCGGTCATGTTGCTCGAGGTTTGGTTGGGAGAAGAGCACACCGGATCCTTTCATACCTTGGAATTATTCTGTTGGCCATTATTTGGTATCCAATGGCTTTCATTGCCCTCTTCCTCTCTTTCTCTCAGCATCCTGGTCCATTGGATGACGTTTCGCAGCCTACAACTCTCAGGAGGCTAGCTGCCTTCGGACTGATTGCCGTTTTTATTCTCTGCGCAGCTCCAATATACCCGCTTTTAGGCTAGTGGGACCTTTAGAACATCTTTTCTCCGATAAGTTTGCAGCAACAGAGCATTTCCTCCCGCTGCGAATAAGGTTCTTCGTTCACAAAATTTAAAAGACTGATTTCAGTCACGTACTGAATCTTACGGGGGTTAAAAGTCTGGACTATAAAGACGCAGACAAATTCGACAAAAAACTGGATGATTGCAACAATCTGGCGGATGTCTTTGAACTGGTGAAGCAGTCCGTCAAAAAGTTTTTGAATAGGCATAGGAGGGGGCTCATGCTTGGTTTGGCGGATTTGGGGATGAAGCGAGGTTACTTTGTTGGGGCGTTTCATCTAGTGGGTTCTAACATCATAGTGATGAACAGGGTTCCTCTGGAGACCACCCTTCGAAACACGGACAGGAAAGTCTTCAACGCTTACTGCTTTCACCTGCTCCTTCATGAGTATCTCCACTCCTTAGGATACATAGATGAGGAGGAAGTGAGAGAGCTAACTCAAGAAATCTGTAGACTAGCCTTGGGAGACACTCATCCAGCCACCGTGATGGCAGAGCGGGGAATCGACTTTTACTTCCCCAAGGTTACGCACTTCACACGGCAGTTTTCCCTTCCA
>Ga0224506_10001426_pt1 | contig 17094 bp, 18 predicted proteins | sample SF_Jan12_sed_USG_2_FD_169108 | JGI IMG/M metagenome (GOLD analysis project Ga0224506, IMG submission 169108) | Sediment microbial communities from San Francisco Bay, California, United States - SF_Jan12_sed_USGS_8_1 | ecosystem: Environmental > Aquatic > Marine > Sediment | place: USA... | reverse complement strand
GCTTTGTCATCATCTTCATTGTGTTTTACCTAAAGTTGTTCCATTAGCTACGAAAAATTAATGCAAAACCGGTCTTCAAGACGTCCGATACGTTTAATTTAGTGTTACGGACTACAGTTTTGTCACAGTCAGAGGCACAAAAACAGGGCCAGATGTGCTACTTCTGGTATTTTTAGCCCGATTTAGCCAGATTCGTTCGATTCAATTGTCTGTGAAACTCGAAAAAGTATCAGGGGGGAATTAATTCCCCCTATACAGCAGATTAAGATACAAAATTAGTATTCAAGGGGTGATTAACTAATAGATCCGACTTTGGTGAAGTGTGATTTTTGAAAATCAATAGGACTAAACATCTAAATCAGAAAACCTTATTGGCCCTTTTCTTATGATCCTATTCGTGCTTAGTCATTTTTGTTTACTACCAACAACTTACTGTTATGGTTGTTGATAAGTCAAATGTACCGGCGTACTATTGTTCGCAGGTGGTAGTCCCACCAAATGGTGACCCTAGTCGGGTCTGAATACAGTTTGTATAGCCTAGTCGGCTAAGGAGGGTAGCTCCCATGAGCAATGACCTATCTGCTTCTATTCAGAAGCTTAAAAATTCTTCTTTACGAATTAATGAAATTACTGATAAAGCAAGTGATTCTTTCCGGATAGTGGAAAAATTTCTTCGCGATGACTGCAAAATAAACATTTCTGCGTATGCTTTTGTTGAAAAGGTAGATGATGACAGTGCTTATTATCTTAAATATTTTAAGGGTGATAAGTCAGGAAGAACTAGAGGACTGATGAAAAAAGAGTTTGGCATTTTTCTAACGACAAGTAACAGTATTGCTCCATTAGAAAATGACTATATTGTTAAGCATTGGTCAAATTTCAGCAGAGACGAGAAACTTAAATCAATAAATTATCTTCCATTCTTAATGAATGAAATAAGCAACCAATTAAATAAAAAAATTGATGAAGTTGGTGAATCCGCTGAACAGGTGTTTGAAACATTAGCAAAAATGACTGGGGAGGAAGGCTGATATGGAGAATCAATCAACTTTTCCTGTACCAATGTGGGTTCGAAATATTATTTGCATCACGGCTTGTATATCAGTCCCTTTGATGATCGTTGCATCTTATTTTGGCATGGCTTTAACACCATATTTAATTGCAGCAGTATGTTTTTTTGCTGCGCGGACTGCTAACTTTGCATTTGGCGGTAATAAATTCTTGTAATAAACCTAAGCATTATGCTTTTAGTTTAAAGACTTATCATTTATTACTACTCGTGCAGTAGTTGTGGATCAATCCCCTTTACTGGCGCGTTGTGATATTTGGTTTTTCTGGTTTTGTAATCAGTGGCTGCAGGGATGCAGCCTGTTCGCAAAGGGATAGGGATATCCCTTTTGCGAACTTGCAGTTGGAAAACCAAATCTCACAGCTGCTTGCGCCAGTAGGGGAGGAGTTTTTTGGGTACTTTTTGTCGGTACAAAAAGTACCTCGTCCGTCCGGACGAGACCGGACTTAGATCACTGCGCTGGCCGCTGAATAACCTTCGCCCTAACCTCAAACCCCTTCCCCTTCCTCATACCCTTAACTACAACAACATCCCCCGGTAAGGTCTGACTCACAACAGTCAACAACTCACGCACGTTATGCATTTCTTTGCCATTGATGTGAGTAATCACATCGCCACGATCGAGTCCGGCTTTGTCGGCGGGGCCGCCTTTGACGAGGTTGCTGATGATGCCGCCATTGAGGCTGGTAAGGCCAAAGCCTTCGGCGAGCTCGGGGGTGATTTCCTGGATTTGTATACCAAGCCAGCCGCGCACGACTTTGCCGTGTTTGATGATCTGGGTCATGACGTCACTGGCGAGGCTGATGGGGATGGCGAAGCCGATGCCTTGTGAGCCACCACTCTTGGAGAAGATGGCGGTGTTGATGGCGACCAGTTCGCCACGGGCATTGATCAATGCGCCACCGGAGTTGCCCGGGTTGATGGCAGCATCGGTTTGAATAAAGTTTTCGAAGGTGTTGATGCCGAGCATATTGCGACCGGTGGCACTGACGATACCGGAGGTAACGGTCTGGCCAACGCCAAAGGGATTACCAATGGCAAGCACGACGTCACCGACACGCAGTTGATCGGAACGACCTAAGGTAACGACGGGAATTTTTTTCAGTGTGATGTGCAGTACCGCAATATCGGTCTCCGGATCGGTGCCGACGATTTTTGCACGGGTGGTACGACCATCGGCCAGCGCAACTTCTATTTCATCGGCATCGGCGATGACATGGTTGTTGGTCAGCAGGTAACCCTGCGGACTGATAATAACGCCGGAACCCAGACTGGTTTCGGTGCGTTCACGTGGTGCACCGAATTTGTCACCGAAGAAATAACGAAACATGGGATCATTTGAAAATGGCTGGCGACGTTCGACGATGCGTTTTTTTGTAAAGATGTTGACCACCGCAGGTTGTGCGGCGGCGACGGCATCGGCATAGGAAACCACACCCTGGCTATGTTCCAGTGGTCGGGTGCTTTGTTTGAATTCAACCTGTGTCGGGCGATCATTGAGCAGGCTCGGATAGAAATACAGAATCACAAATGCGGCGGCGAGTCCGAGTGTGGCAAATTGAAAAAAGAAGTTAAGTTGTTTGCTAATACGCATTTTCGATGTTTTCCGATAGACTGTATGCTAAATAATGATCAATAAAGGGCGATTAATCCATGGCGCAATTAACTGAGCTACTCGAGTATACCAATAAGTTACTGGAGATTGATCGATATAAGGATTATGCCCCGAATGGTTTGCAGGTTGAGGGCAAGGCCGAGGTTAATTCCATTGTCAGTGGCGTGACCGCCAGTCGTGCCTTGATCGATGCTGCGATAAAGGCCGGCGCCGATACGGTGCTGGTGCATCATGGTTATTTCTGGAAGGGCGAAGATCCCTGTTTAGTCGGCATGAAAGGACAGCGTGTTCGCAGCCTGATCAAGGCAGATCTGAATTTGCTGGGCTATCACCTGCCTCTCGATGCCCATGCCGAATTGGGGAACAACATCCAGCTGGCGCAATTGTTAGGCTTTGAACTCGAAGGGCGTTTTCTGGGTGATAATGAAACCGGCATAGGCATGCACGGCTCGTTATCGAAACCGCTTTCAGGCGAAGAGTTGGCTGCGCACATTGCGGCAAAGCTGGAGCGCACACCTTTGCATATCGCGGGTAATGATAAACCCATCAAACGCATTGCCTGGTGCACGGGTGGGGCGCAGGGCTATATCCAGCAGGCCGTTGCCCTTGGGGTTGATGCTTATATTACAGGCGAGGCTTCGGAACATACGGTGCATACGGCGCGCGAATGTGGCCTGCATTTTTTCGCGGCGGGTCATCATGCCACTGAGCGTTATGGGGTGCAGGCACTGGGTGCCCATCTGGCCGAAAAATTTGGCGTTTCTCACCAGTTTATCGATATCGAAAATCCGGTATAACTAATTGAATAGCTAAGCATTTTTTATATTCCTCTTGACCCGCAGGGCTACTTGGTCCAGAATGTGCCGCCGTTCACATTTGGGCTAATTAATAGATTCTGGTTTTCTAACACAGTGATGACAACAAGCAACAAAAATTTAAATCACTGCCTATCCGGTTTTTTGAGTATCTGGAGATTTATAAATGAGTAACGATGGCGTTGATAACAGCCGACGTCGCTTTCTGACGGCTGCCACTTCAGTGGTTGGAACCGTTGGAACAGTTGGCCTGGTTATACCTTTCGCAGCGTCCATGAATCCGAGCGCCAAGGCCAGGGCCGCAGGTGCACCGGTTGAAGTGGATATTAGTAAACTTGAACCCGGTGGCATGCTCACCGTGGAATGGCGCGGCAAGCCCGTCTGGGTTGTGCGTCGTACCGCAGAAAATATGGCGGATTTAAAGAAGAACATCGACTACCTGACCGATGCAAATTCTGATGCCTCCAAACAGCCTGAGTATGCGAAAAACTATCACCGTTCACGCGCCGACCATGCAGACATTATTGTAATGGAAGGCATCTGTACGCACCTGGGTTGTTCACCAAAGTATCGCCCTGAACTGGTTGCGACTGACTTCGATGCTAACTGGCGTGGTGGTTATTTCTGCCCATGCCACGGTTCCAAGTTTGATCTGGCAGGTCGTGTATATAGTGGTGTACCTGCACCGTCAAACCTGATCATTCCACCCCATCAATACCTGAGTGCGACTGTCATTCTGGTTGGTAAAGATGAAGGAGCCGCGTAATGGATAAATTAGTTGCACTGTTTGAATGGGTCGACGCGCGTTTTCCTCTGGGTAAGATGTGGCGGGAACACCTGTCTGAATATTATGCGCCAAAGAACTTCAACTTCTGGTATTTCTTTGGCTCGCTGGCACTGCTGGTTTTTGTTCTGCAAATCGTAACCGGTATTGTGCTGACCATGTATTACAAACCAGATGCCGAACTGGCCTTCTTCTCGGTTGAACACATCATGCGTGATGTCGAGTGGGGCTGGTTTATTCGTTATATGCATTCTACCGGTGCTTCGGCATTCTTCCTGGTAGTTTATCTGCATATGTTCCGCGGCATGATGTATGGTTCTTATAAAAAGCCACGCGAATTACTGTGGATCTTCGGTGTACTTATACATGTAGCGCTGATGGCAGAAGCCTTCTTTGGTTACCTGCTGCCATGGGGACAGATGTCCTTCTGGGGTGCGCAGGTGATTGTGAATCTGTTCGCTGCAGTACCCTTTGGTATTGGTGAGCCTTTATCTGAATGGATTCGTGGTGACTTCGTAATCTCTGATGCCACACTGAATCGTTTCTTTGCCTTCCACGTGATTGCATTACCCTTCGTGCTGGCTGCGCTGGTTGTCTTACACATCCTGGCACTGCATGAAGTCGGATCAAACAATCCTGATGGTATCGAAATCAAGAAAAACAAAGATAAAAATGGTATTCCACTCGATGGCATTCCATTCCACCCTTATTACACCGTGAAAGACATTGTTGGTGTGGTGGTGTTCTTTATCTTCTTCTTTGCCGTGGTGTTCTTTGCTCCAGAAATGGGTGGCTACTTTATTGAACATCCAAACTTTGAACAGGCGGATCCACTGAAAACGCCGGATCATATTGCGCCGGTTTGGTATTTCACTCCGTTCTACGCCATGTTGCGTGCGGTTCCGCCAATGTTGGGGTCGCAGTTCCCAGGTGTTATGGTGATGGGCGCAGCGATTATCGTGTTGTTCTTCCTGCCATGGATTGATCGCAGCCCAGTTAAATCAATTCGCTATCGCGGTATTCACTTTAAGATCGCGTTGGGAATTTTTGTTGTCAGTTTTGTCGTACTTGGCTGGTTAGGTGTACAACCTTCAACGCCAGTTAAAACACTGATGGCACAGATATTTACTGCGCTGTACTTCCTGTACTTCGTTGCCCTGTGGTTTATGCCCAGCTTCGAGAAGACTAAACCCGTACCAGAGAGGGTGACATCATGAGAAAAATAATAACTGCTTTGCTGTTAAGCATGATGCCAGCGCTGGCCCTTGCCGCTGGTGGAGGCATGAAGAACTATTCAGTTGATATTGATATGGATAATAAAGCCTCACTCCAACGTGGTGCCAAGTTGTTCGTCAATTACTGCCTGAGCTGTCATGGTGCCAAAGCTATGCGCTATAACCGCCTGGCGCAGGATCTGGGTATGCCGGAAAAAATGGTTAAAGAGAATATGATCTTTACTGCCGATTATTCCAAAAAGCCTGATGGTGAAATCAGTAAGGTTGGTTCTCTGATGGAAGTGGCGATGCGTACCAATGATGCCAAGAACTGGTTTGGTACCAAGATACCTGACCTGTCTGTGGTGGCACGTGCACGTGGTGCGGACTGGCTCTATACCTATCTGATGACTTTCTATATCGATGAGTCTCGTCCATTTGGTATGAATAACCAGCGTTTCCCCAGTGTCGGTATGCCACATGTGCTGTGGGAACTGGAAGGTTTGAAAAAGGCTGTATACAAGACTGAGAAAGGGGCTGATGGTAAAGACCATAAAGTTCTTTCTGGTTTTGAAATAGTTAAGCCAGGTTCCATGTCTAAAGTGGAGTATGCCAATGCCATGCGTGATCTGACCAACTACATGGTTTATATGGGTGAACCTGCACTGATGGAACGCAAGACAATTGGTGTTTGGGTTATTCTGTTCCTGATTTTATTCTTCTTTGTTTCTTATGCACTGAAGAAGGAATACTGGAAGGATATTCATTAAAACAAGAATTAATTACGACGGTAATTAATGATTGTTAATATGTAATTGACCAAGGGGAGAGTCATCTCCCCTTGGTTGTTTCTGAATTTTGTAAGAGAAAGGTGAGTTTATGGCGCAAATGGCGAACAGACGATTGGCAATGACACTGTTTTCAGCAGATACCTGCCCCTATTGCCATATCGTAAGAATTGTTCTGGCTGAAAAAGGCATCAGCTTTGAAGTCACTGATGTTGATATCAACAACACCCCGGAAGATCTAAAGGACCTCAATCCTTATAACGAAGCGCCAACCCTGGTCGATCGTGATCTGGTTCTTTATGATCATCGTGTCATTATGGAATATCTGGATGAACGTTTTCCGCATCCACCATTAATGCCTGTTGATCCGGTTTCGCGGGCACGCAATCGACTGATGTTGCATCGAATCGAACGCGACTGGTTCACATTGGTGGACAAGATTGCAAATAATCAGGACGCCGATGCGGCACGTAAGGAATTACGTGACAGTTTGGTGGGTGCCTCACCTATTTTTGATCAAAAACCATTTTTCATGAGTGATGAATTCACCTTGATGGATTGTGTTCTGGCTCCATTATTATGGCGTCTGCCCCAATATGGTATTGAACTACCTGCGGTGGCCAAGCCTCTGATCAAATATGCTGAACGTATGTTTGAGCGTGGGTCATTTCAGGAAAGTCTGACCGAGGGTGAAAAGGAAATACGCCAGATGGCCTGAATCAGGTCATTTTTGCACCAAAACGGCTCAGTATTGCTCTGGGCCGTTTTTTGTTAAAAATGCCACTTTTTTGGCCTGGATCAGCATTTCACTCTGTCATGATGGCCTGATTTTTGTTAAAAATAGGGTGTAGGATTTATGAATAAAGCGAGTGTTTTGATGTTACCCAGTCAACCCTACCTGTTGCGCGCAATATACGAATGGATCGTCGATAATGAGATGACGCCCTATGTGCTGGTTAATGCGCAAAATGATGATGTCCATGTGCCTGTGCAATATGTCGATAATGGCAAAATTGTATTGAATATCGCGCCCCGCGCTGTGTCCAGATTAGAGCTGGGCAATGATGAAATCGTTTTTAGTGCCCGTTTTTCTGGCAATCCAACCGAAGTTTGCTTTCCGGTCAATTCTGTCATGGCCATTTATGCCAAGGAAAATGGTCAGGGCATGGTGTTCAATGAAAATGACAATGCCGGTGGCGATGATCCCAAGTCTTCAAGCAACAAACCAAAACGTCCCAATCTCAAGCTGGTTAAATAAGCACAGAGTTTTGATCAGAGTGAACCGATGATCGAGGTTCAACACACCGATATCACAAGCCTGCGCGTCGACGCCATCGTCAATGCGGCGAATAATTCACTGCTGGGAGGAGGGGGCGTCGATGGTGCAATACATCGTGCTGCAGGACCTGAATTATTAGCCGCATGTCGCCTGCTGAATGGTTGTAAAACTGGTGATGCAAAACTGACAAAGGGATTTAATCTTCCCGCAAAATATGTCATCCACACTGTCGGGCCAGTCTGGCATGGTGGAGATCAGGGTGAAGCTGAGTTACTGCAGCGCTGTTATCGACGTTGTTTCGAAATCGCCATAGAAAACAATATTCAGTCGATTGCCTTTCCGGGAATTAGCACCGGAGTTTATGGCTATCCAAAACAACAGGCCGTTGTTATTGCGGTTAAAGTGATGCGCGACTTTGAGGATAGTATGGAAAAAATTATTGCCTGTTGTATTAGTGCTGAAGATGCGCAACGGTATCGCGAGCTACTGGGTCTATAATTTACGCATCAACTGCAGGGAACATTTTACCTGGATTTAGAATATTATTCGGATCAAACTGTTGTTTGATGCGCCGCATTAAATTGAGTGTGACAGGGTCAATTTCACGATCGACATAATCCATTTTTTCCAGACCAACTCCGTGTTCACCTGACAAAGTACCGTTGAGTTTCAGAACCAGAGAAAATACACGATCAAGACATTTTTTTGCGTTTGAGTTTTGTTCACTATCTTCAGGATCATATAAGATATTAGTATGCATATTCCCATTGCCAGCATGACCGAAATTAATTATTGTTAAATTAAATTCCTTTTCAATGAGTTCGAGTCCATGGATTAATGCAGGGATATTCGATACGGGAACAACAATGTCCTCATTAATTTTTTTAGGTGCAACTTTTCGCAGGGCCGGGGAGAGTGCCTTTCTGGTCTTCCATAGGGCTGCGATTTCTTCTGGCGTTTTTGCTTCAACAAGTCTGATCAGTCCATTGTTGGTCGCAGCTTTTGTTAATTTCGATAGAGCATCATCTATACTGGCCTCGGTGCCATCAACCTCGATCATCAACATTGCACCAGCTTTTTTAGGTAAGTCAGCATCTGAGTAATCACGAATCATTTCGATCGAACGACCATCAATAAATTCCAGCGCACAAGGGATAACCGGTTGCGCCATAATGCTTGCGACCGCTTTTGTAGCCGATTCAATATCTGCATAAATAGCCTGCATCGTTCGAGTTGTTTCTGCTAATGGAGTGAGTTTAAGCGTGGCCTCTGTGATGATGCCTAAAGTACCTTCAGAACCAATCAGCAAGCGCGTGAGATCATAACCAACAACCCCCTTGGTTGTGTAAACGCCGGTGCGGATTTCTTCACCCATGCCCGTAACGGCTCTTAAGCCCAGTGTGTTTTCACGTGGCGTTCCATATTTAACTGCACGTGGTCCGGCAGAGTTATAGGCCAGGTTACCACCGACTGTGCAATAAGCACCACTACTGGGATCGGGGGGCCAGAAAAAACCATGCTCTTTGGTTGCATCCTGAATGGTTTGATTCAGTACGCCCGGCTCAACAACAACATAGCGGTTCGCAGTATCAATATTGATAATTTTATCCATTCGCTCAGTCGAAAGTACAACTCCGCCCTGAGTTGGCACCGTGGCGCCGGTTGTACCGGTACCGCGGCCACGTGCAATTAACGGCGTTTTATTTGTGTTGCAGGCCTTTACAATCTCGACAATCTGCTCATGTGTTTTTGGAAAGACAACGGCATCAGGGATCGCGTGGCGGCGGCTGTTATCATAGCCATAGGTATAACATTCAGCTTCATCTGAAAGAAGTGACTCTTTCCCAACAATACTGGACAGTTGCAGGAGGAATTGACCCGATAGTTTAGTCATTTAGAATGTTAGTTGGAACCAAACATGACTTCATCGATTTGATCACAGAAGCAATGAATTGTGAGCAGGTGTACTTCCTGAATACGGGCGGTAATCTCAGATGGGACTCGAATTTCAATATCCGCATCTGCAAGAAGTTGGGCCATGTCACCACCATCTCGCCCAGTCAGGGCAATAACATGCACATCACGTTGATGCGCTACTTTTATTGCTTCAATCACATTTGCTGAATTGCCACTGGTTGAGATCGCAATCAGAACATCACCTTTTTGGCCAAGGGATGAGACTTGTTTGGCAAAGATCTGATCAAAGTTATAATCGTTACTGATCGCGGTCATGGTTGAACTGTCTGTGGTCAGGGCAATGGCTGGCAGGCTTGGTCGCTCTCGCTCAAAGCGACACAATAGTTCAGCAGAAAAATGCTGTGCATCAGCAGCAGAACCGCCATTGCCACAGGTCAGAATTTTATTGCCTGCCTGTAATCGCTCAACCATTAAATTGACTGCGGCCGCAACAGGCTGAGCCAGAACAGTGCTTGCCTTTTGTTTGGTTTCTATGCTGGCGCTGAAGATAGCTTCAATATTTTTTTCAATATTCATACTTAGTACTAGGCATTAAATGCACTCTTAATCCAGTCAATATCCGGTTTATTGTTTTGTAAAGACACAGCAACGACATCAAAACGCGAGGGTCGATCTCTGTGTGTCGGATTTTGTTGTAAATAATACATGGCGCTGGTGATTAATTTGTCCTGTTTTGATTTAGTTACACTTTCAGCACTGCTGCCAAAACGTGGATTACTCCGATAGCGTACTTCCACGAATACGATTGTATCACCATCTTCCATGATGACGTCCAGTTCACCACGTGGACAGTGAAAATTTCGATTCAGCGTTTTTAATCCCTGTTGCTGCAGGTATTGACAGGCCAGAGTTTCGACTTCGTCGCCGGTTTTCCGTGAATGATTAACCATACTGAAAAGTTACTGAGTAGCCTGATCTATAGTACGAGGGTGGCCACTGCGAAACTTGACCCAGGTCAGCTGGCGCCGAACACGTTGTTGTACATCCAGACTCAGGCTGCCCGTTTCGCCATCGTAACGTTCATAACTGAACTTGCGCAGTGGGTTCAGCGCACCAATGATATTAAAGGCATCAATGCCCAGCGCATAAAGACGTTGAAAACTGTTTCCCGCTTTTGATATCTGGCGCTCGATATCACTGCGAAGACTTCGATGCGAGGTTGTCTCTGCCAATACCCAGGGCATATCACCAAATAACATACCATCCATATCACGATCCTTTTCCTGGTTCAGATTGCCAGTAAAGATATGGGAGGTGGCATAGACCGGGACTTCAGTCGCGTGGAAAAATTTAAGCTGTGGCCGTATCGCACGCGCCTGCTTTGGAAATGCGGCGAGAAAAATAAAATCAACATCTTTACGACGGCGTGGTGAGAATTTCACATCACGCTTTAAGGTTGTGATTAATTTGCGTGAGCGGTGCTCACTTTCATCAATATCAAGTAGTGTTCGAATTGGACCAGAGAAGTCATTTTTGCCTGGATCATAACTCTGTTCTTCAACAACCTTGCCGCCCATAAATTCCCAGCGTTCTTTAAACGCTGTTTTGACTCTGTCTCCCCAGGGCCCTGCTGGTGACAGGATAGTGGCATAGACATGCCCATCCAGCCAGGTGCGTTCGGCAACCTGTCGCGCCTCTTCTTCAGGTGATAAGCCAAACTGAAACAGGTTGCGTGCTTCAGAGTTTTCTTCCTGTGAATAATTTAACGCCAGTGTAGGTACAGGTAAGGGCTCCTGATTGGCCATTTTCGTTACTGCGTCTTTATCCAGTGGGCCGACAATAAACTGTGCACCTTCGGTAATCGCCTGATCATAGACATCAAGCACATTACCGGGATCATCACCCACATCATAAATGCGAATGGATTGATTCTGGTGATCCGGATGCGAGTAATAAGCAGCCAGGAAGCCATCTCTTACAGCCTCGGCCGCAGTTGCATACTTACTACTGAATGGTAACAGCAGGGCTATCTGGTTGGGGATAGCAACATCTTCTTTTTTCCGCGTTGATAGTCCATCGAGCACATCTTTGCGGACCGGGTGTTTGGGGTACTGACGTCGCCAGTAAGTTACCTGTCTTTTTAGCTGGACGGGATCAAGCTGGTAAGATTTTGCTATTTGCACCAGATGCATCCAGCCACTAAGGACATCAGGAGGAGGTGAAGTGCGCAGTTGCTGTAAGGCGCGTGTTGTTAAAGTAGTTAAAGCATCCCAGATTGCGGTCTGGTTTTTTTCAATGAGTTCTGATGTTTTTAGATAAGCCTCACGTTTGACCAGCTCACGCGCCGTTTCCAGACGATTACCCTGCATGGTATAGGCCTCGGCGCGGAGTTTGTAGTATTCAGCGCGATAGCGGTTTCTGGTATTGCGCGGGGGTGGGCTACGCAAATAACCAAACACATCTGCTGGGCGACGTTCGGCCAATGCCAGATGGCTTTGGCTCAAGTTAAAAAGAAAAACCTGAAATCGGTTATTTTTATCAAGCTGGATATTATCAAGTGTTTCACGCGCCTGTGGGATCAGGTCAGCCTTGGCCATGGAGGCAGCAGCGCGCATGAGCAATTCGGCACGACTTGATGACTTACGCGCCTGACCAGCCATACCATTAAACAGGCGGGCAGCCTCAGTGTATTCACCCTGAAGAAATTTTTCTTCAGCTGTTTCAAATGCCTGTTTGGTCAGTTTGGGTACACCTGCACACGAGGCGAGACCAAGAAAAAGCAATACAAGCAGGGTTCTGCGTAATATCATAGTTATATCTTTATAGTCGAGAATTAGAATTTTTATACAGTATCTTGTCAGGAACTGAGTGTGTCAAATCAATCCGGAACCTTATTTATAGTCGCAACACCGATTGGAAATCTCGGTGATATGTCACAACGTGCACAGGAAACGCTACAGGCCGTTGACTTAATTGCAGCAGAAGATACCCGGCATAGCAAGAAACTGCTACAACACTTTGGTATTAATACACCCTGTCAGGCCTATCATGAGCACAATGAACGCGAAACGGCCGGACAATTATTAACCCGTCTTCAGAATGGGGACTCTATTGCGGTGATTTCAGATGCGGGTACACCATTAATTAGTGATCCCGGCTTTCACCTGGTTAATCTGGCGCAACAGGCGGATATTAAAGTTGTACCGATTCCTGGTTCCAGCGCAATTCTGGCTGCACTTGCCACGGCAGGTTTGCCAACTGATCGGTTTATCTTTGAAGGTTTTCTATCTTCAAAACAGCAGGCCAGACAAAAACAACTTCAATCTCTTGCGAATGAAACGCGAACTCTGGTGTTGTATGAATCGCCACATCGTATCCTTGCCTGCCTGGAAGACATGCTGGAGATTTTAGGCGCTGATCGCCAGGTTGTTCTCGCGCGTGAGCTGACCAAGGCCTACGAAACTGTTCATCGAGAAACGCTGGCTGGTCTGGTCGATTGGGTTAAACAGGATAAAAATCAACAGCGCGGTGAAATTGTGCTGGTGGTTGCTGGCGCTGATGAGCCCGACCCCAGTCAGATTGACACCGAATCCGAACAGGTACTGAAAATCCTGCTTGAATATTTACCCGTAAAGCAGGCCGCCAGTGCCACGGCCTCGATCACAGGCGTGAAAAAGAACAAACTTTATGCACGCGCGCTGGAAATTAAACCTGGCACTTGAAACTCATCGATAAAGCCCGGACACTAGCGCCCTGGAGTCGGCCCGATAATCGCTGGAAAATGTTCGCATTTTCTGGAGGAAAGTCCGGGCTCCATAGGGCAGGGTGCCAGGTAACGCCTGGGCGGCGCGAGTCGACGGAAAGTGCCACAGAAAATATACCGCCAGCTTGCTGGTAAGGGTGAAATGGTGCGGTAAGAGCGCACCGCGCTGCTGGCAACAGCAGTGGCAGGGTAAACCCCACTCGGAGCAAGACCAAATAGGGGAACATTGGTGCGGCCCGCATTGTTCCCGGGTAGGTCGCTTGAGGTGTGTGGCGACACACATCCCAGATGAATGATTATCCACGACAGAACCCGGCTTACAGGCCGACTCCTTCCTCATATTCCACATTAAGAGTCAATTTTAAGCTATTGAATTATAAGGCTTACTGATGACGAAAAATTGCGATTTTTACCTTAGAAAGTTCTCCTAAGTTACTGTTCCTAAAGAAAGAATTCCTTATTTTGTGGGTCAATTCTCTTGACACTGAGGCCTTTTGCTACCTATAGTGTTACAAAGTGGGTAAAAGTGGGACAAAATGGTAAAACCAGTAAAAGGGGAAGAATTTGTTTCGCGGGGTCAATACGCTAAATCTCGATGCGAAGGGAAGGATGGCGATGCCGTCCAGATACCGGGAGCGTCTGCAAGAGAACTGCAATGGTCAGTTAGTGGTCACTGTCGACAGGGACCACTGCCTGCTGTTGTATCCCCTGCCCGAATGGGAAGAAATCGAGCGCAAACTGGTGCGTCTACCCAGCCTCAACAAACAGGCCCGTCGCCTGCAACGCTTATTAATAGGTCATGCCACCGAAGTCGAGCTCGACGGGCATGGCCGTATTCTGTTGCCCCCGCCCTTGCGGGAATTTGCCGAACTGGAGAAACGTATTGTGCTGATTGGTCAGGGCAACAAGTTTGAATTATGGAATGAAGACCGCTGGAGCGATCGTCGCAACCAGTGGCTGACTGAAAGTGATGACGAGGATGGCGATTTACCCGAGGAACTGGGATCTCTGTCCCTGTAAGGGCCATGACAACGCCCAATGAACATCAACCGGTCATGCTGGAGGAAGCATTGGCGGGATTGGCTATAAAAGCGGATGGCATCTATGTGGACGGCACCTTTGGTCGTGGCGGTCACAGTGGTGCCATTTTAGATCGACTGCAACAGGGAAAGTTATTGGCCATGGATAAAGATCCAAGAGCGCTGGCAACGGCGCAGGAAAAATTTTCTGAGGATGATCGTTTTCTCATCCGGCAGGACTCCTTTGCCAATATGGCACAGGTTGTCGAACAACAGGGCTGGTTGGGACAGGTCGATGGCATTTTACTGGATCTGGGTGTGTCTTCGCCCCAGCTGGATGATCCAGAACGCGGCTTTAGCTTTAAACAGAACGGCCCACTGGATATGCGTATGGATCCGACTCGCGGAATGAGTGCGGCAGAGTGGATAAGCAAGGCGAAGGAACAGGACATCGCCACTGTATTAAAAGAATATGGTGAAGAGCGATTTGCCAAACGCATTGCCAGAGCTATTTGCGTGGCAAGAGCGGAAGCGCCGATCGACACAACGAGCAAATTAGCGGCCATTGTCGCAGCGGCAAACCCGAAATGGGAAAAGGGTAAGGATCCGGCAACACGAAGTTTTCAGGCGATACGCATTTTTATCAATGATGAGCTGGAAGACTTAAAAGTATTTTTACAGCACGCCTTGCAGATTTTAAAACCGGGTGGGCGTCTGGTGGTGATCAGTTTTCATTCACTTGAAGACAGATTGATCAAACGGTTTATTCGGGAACAGTCACGCGGTGATCAGTTACCCCCTGATTTGCCTGTTACCCATGTGCAGCTCAATCAGAAAATGAAAGCGATCGGTAAGGCAATAAGACCGTCAGCACAGGAACAGGAACAGAATGTTCGATCACGTAGTTCGATTTTACGCGTGGCAGAGAAGCTGGCATGAGCAGGTTAATGCTGAATAGCATACTGGTTGCGCTACTGGTGTTATCGGCCCTGGCAGTTGTGTATGCCAAGCATCAGAACCGCAAGCTCTATGCAGAGCTGACCGCCTTATATAAGGAGCGTGATGCCATGAATGTGGAATGGGGTCGTTTGCAACTGGAGCAAAGTACCTGGGCTACGCATGGTCGAATTGAAAAAATAGCACGACAACGCTTACGCATGCGTAATGTGGATTACAACAAAGTGGTAATTGTTAAACAATGAGTGATACGGTCCATCAGCCTGCTACACCATTTAGACTGGGCGTCATCGTTCTGATGATTATGCTTGCCTGTGCGATACTGGTCTGGCGTGCGTTTGACCTGCATATCTTTAACAAAAAGTTTTTACAGAGTCAGGGCGATGCACGCGCACTGCGTGTTGAAAACGTGGCTGCGCATCGCGGCATGATCACTGATCGTCATGGTGAACCTTTGGCAGTCAGCACACCTGTGGATTCAATCTGGGTACATCCTGAAACGTTTTTAACAGCCCGTAGTCAATGGCCGAAGTTAACAAAACTACTGGATCTAAAAGTTAATACACTGGCCAAACTTATTCAGTCGCGCAAAGACAAAGAATTTGTCTATCTGAAACGGCGTCTAAATCCTGAACTGGCAGAGCAGGTCATGGCGCTGGAAATTCCAGGTGTTTCTACGCAACGTGAATATCGTCGTTATTATCCACTTGGTGAAGTCGCTTCACATGTAATTGGTTTTACCAATGTTGATGACACAGGTCAGGAAGGGCTGGAACTGGCCTATGACGAGTGGCTGAAAGGTAAAACGGGTAAACAACGCGTCGTTAAAGATCGTCTTGGCCGAATTATCAAACACGTTGATCTTATTAAGGCGGCAAATCCCGGTAAGGATCTCATCTTAAGTCTTGATCGTCGCTTACAGTATTTAACCTATCGTGAGTTAAAGCGAGCCGTGTTTCAACACAAGGCACGATCAGGTTCTGCCATTATCATGGATGCCAAAACCGGCGAAATTTTATCAATGGTCAATCAGCCCTCCTATAATCCAAACAACCGACAGAACCTGAAGGGTTCTCGTTATCGTAACCGTGCGGTGACCGATACCTTTGAACCGGGTTCAGCGACAAAACCCTTTACCATTGCTGCGGCACTCGAAAGTGGACGTTATTCAACATCATCGACAATTGATACCTCGCCCGGTTTTATGCATGTCGGTACAAATCGTATTCGAGATATCCGTAACTATGGACGCATTAATCTGGCCACCATTATTCAGAAGTCCAGTAATGTGGGCGCGTCAAAGATCGCGCTGTCAATGTCTTCACGTAAACTTTGGCAAGTACATAATCGGCTTGGTTTTGGTATGTCCAGCGGTAGCGGTTTCCCCGGAGAGGTAACCGGTGTGCTAACGCATGATTCGGAATGGCGCAAGATCGATCAGGCAACATTGTCATACGGTTATGGTCTCTCAGTCACACCATTACAGTTAGCACGTGCCTATGCGGTACTGGCAAATCAGGGTCGATTAACGCCAGTAAGTTTTATGAAACAAGAAGGTGATATTCGAAGCGAAGCAGTATTGAAGTCATCAACGGTAAGAACATTAAACGCAATGCTTGAAAAAGTTGTCGCCCAGGATGGTACAGGTCAGCGCGCAAAAATTAGTGGCTATCGCGTTGCAGGCAAAACCGGCACCATTAAAAAAGCAACAGCGGGTGGCTATCAGGATGATAAATATATTTCTGTCTTTGCCGGAATGGCGCCAGCAAGTAAACCGCGTCTCGTCATGGTCGTTGTTATTAATGAACCACGTCAGGGTGTTTATTATGGTGGTGAAGTTTCAGCTCCCGTGTTTAGTAAAGTCATGGCCGGTG
>Ga0224506_10001424_pt1 | contig 17105 bp, 13 predicted proteins | sample SF_Jan12_sed_USG_2_FD_169108 | JGI IMG/M metagenome (GOLD analysis project Ga0224506, IMG submission 169108) | Sediment microbial communities from San Francisco Bay, California, United States - SF_Jan12_sed_USGS_8_1 | ecosystem: Environmental > Aquatic > Marine > Sediment | place: USA... | reverse complement strand
CTTTTTATATATTAACACTTCTGAACGGCCTTTTTTAAATATTTTATTACTGTTGTATGTTCCTTTGCGCAAGGCCTTTTGTTCTTCATAGGGTAAGTTATAGATATACTTACATTCTTTTGAACAACAGCCATCCATTTTTTTCTTACATGTATCACACTGTATGAACAATAAATGACAAGCTTCATTCTCGCAATTAACATGGGTATCGCAGGGATTACCACATTGATGACAGTTGGCGATAATTTCATCGGAAATACGCTCACCTCTCCGATGATCGAATACAAAATTTTTGCCAACAAATTTATTTTGTAATTTCTTTTCTTTCACCTGCCGGACATATTCAATTATACCCCCTTCTAACTGATATACATTTTTAAAACCTTTATGTTTATAGTAAGCACTTGCTTTTTCACAACGAATTCCTCCCGTACAATACATCAATAGATTTTTATCCTCTTTGTGTTCTTTTAAATCCTTTTCAATGATATCAAGTGAATCTCTAAAGGTATCTACATCCGGTGTAATAGCTCCTTGAAAATGACCAATTTCACTTTCATAATGATTGCGCATATCTACGCAAATCGTATTAGGATCTTGCAGCAATTCATTAAATTCCTTTGCACCTAAATGAATTCCCTTATTAGTAACATCAAATGATTTATCATTCAATCCATCTGCCACGATCTTATCTCGGACTTTAATTTTTAGTTTTAAAAAGGATTTATTGTCCTGTTCTACCGCAATATTTATTCTGACACCTTTTAAAAAAGGGATACTATCCAAATGATCTTTGAATAGATTAAAGTTATCTGCGGGAACCGAAAGTTGAGCATTAATACCTTCATGGGCAATATAAATTCTTCCAAGAACATCGAGTTCATTCCATGTTACGAATAAATAATTCCTGAACAGGGTCGGATTTCCAATATTGGCGTAGGCATAGAAGGACAAGGTTAATCGCTGCTTACCAGTTTGCTCGATCAACAAGGCTCTTTCTTTTGCACTTAAGGTATTGTACAGTTGCATGCTATACTAATGCTAAGTTTTAAAGAATGAATATTAATATTTGCGCAAAAATAAGGGTTTTCAATCTTTTTATTTAAAAAATCCAACATTTTAAACAAATTTGAAATATTTTAAACTTTGAGTAAGTTTTAAATAAAAAGGTACAAATTCTATCAATCTTTTTATAACCTTTGCAATCTTAAACATAATTATAAATGTTATATCTATGAAAATAGCTGTGGTAGGAGCTACCGGAATGGTAGGCAATGTAATGTTAAAAACATTGGAAGAACGCAATTTTCCTGTGACAGAATTGATCCCTGTTGCCTCTGAAAAATCGATTGGTAAAAAAGTACAATATAAAGGAAAGGATTACTCAATAGTCGGTTTACAAACGGCCGTTGAGATGAGGCCAGATATCGCATTATTTTCAGCAGGTGGTGGTACCTCTCTTGAATGGGCACCGAAATTTGCCGAAGTTGGTACAACTGTAGTAGATAATTCCTCTGCCTGGCGTATGGATCCTGATAAAAAACTTATCGTTCCTGAAATAAATGCAAACATGTTAACCGAGGATGATAAGATCATTGCCAATCCTAATTGTTCCACCATACAGATGGTAGTGGCGCTTGCACCACTTCATAAAAAATACAAGATCAAAAGGTTGGTAATTTCTACTTATCAATCTATTACCGGAACCGGTGTAAAGGCTGTAAAACAGTTAGAAAACGAATATAAAGGCGAGAAGGGAGATATGGCTTACCACTATCCGATTCATAGAAATGCCATTCCGCATTGTGATGTGTTCGAGGAAAATGGATATACCAAAGAGGAAATGAAATTGGTACGCGAAACGCAAAAGATCTTAAATGACAAAACCATTGCTATTACTGCAACAGCCGTGAGAATACCGGTTGTTGGAGGACATAGTGAAACTATTAATATTGAATTTGAAAATGAATTTGATGTCTCAGAAATTAGAAAGTTTTTAAATGAATCTCCTGGTGTGACGGTACAAGATAATTTAGAAACGAATACCTATCCCATGCCTATTTATGCAGAAGGAAAGGATGATGTTTTTGTAGGTAGAATACGAAGGGATCTTTCACAACCAAAAACATTGAACATGTGGGTTGTATCCGACAACTTGAGAAAAGGAGCGGCCACCAATGCCATCCAAATAGCCGAATATTTATTGGAAAATAACCTGGTAAATAACAAAGTTATTTCTTAAGATATCTTATAAAATGAATAAAAAAAGACCGAATTAATTCGATCTTTTTTTTACGTAAACTTAAAATATGTAATGAGGGTGATTTATTTTTTCACCTTAAGAACATCTTCAATGATCTTTTCTAATTGTTGTTTAGGAAGTGCGCCGCTTGCCATCTGAGGCTGCTCATCTTTAGGGCAAAACAACATAGAAGGTATACTTCTAATTCCGAAAGCACCAGACAATTCCTGTTCCTTTTCTGTATCAACCTTATATATATTTATTTTTTCACCATATTCATTGCTCAATTCTTCTAATACAGGCGCAATCATTTTACATGGCCCACACCAATCAGCATAAAAATCAATTATACAAGGCACATCACCTTCAAATTTCCAATCTTTATTTTTCTCGTAATTAAAAACCTTATCTAAAAAGGTTTCTTTTGTTAATAATTCTGTCATTTTTTGTAATTTAATTTAACAACCTAACGCAATTATTGTTCCGTTAATTTTAGTCGGACAAAGTGACGCATTTTTAGCTAAACGCTATGATACATAAGTTACATTGTGTTAATTTTTAGTATCTTGAACGTCGAAACTATTAATTTCTAACTAAAATCTACATTATGAATTCAAAAGTAACAACTGCCCTACGCATCATATTAGGGCTATTATTGATCGTATTTGGCGCAAATAAATTTTTAATGTTTATGCCAAGCCCTGAATTACCTGAAGCAGCAGCAGAATTTATGGGCGCTTTGGGAAAAACCGGTTATATGTTTTATTTGATTGGAGCCGTTGAAGTGGTGGCTGGACTATTATTGGTAATAAAAAAATGGGTGCCTTTTGCCCTAATCTTATTCGCTCCTGTAGCTGTAAACATTCTGTTATACCATTTAAAACTAGATATCGCAAATATCGGTCCTGGTATTTTAATTTCATTAATAACCGTTATTTTGATTTACGCTAATTGGAATCATTATAAATCTCTTTTTTAAACACAAAAAAGTACTATTTAATAGAGGCATATCTGGCAGATATGCCTTTTTTTATTTACCTTTGTTAGACTTCAAAACAACGAAAATGCACCCTTATCATTTTAAGCGGCCAAATATATTTTCAAGGCAATTTCTCATGATCAAATTCAAATAATAAATTATAAACAAAATGAAAAAAATTTCTTTTCTTATTTTAACGATCTTATTGATCGTTTCCTGTAAAAAACAAGACAATGCAAACGAAACTATCGCATTAACCTATCCAGAAACTAAAGAAGTTGATACAATTGATGTATATTTTGATACCGAAGTAAAAGATCCATACCGATGGTTAGAAGATGATATGTCTGAGGAGACGGGCGCATGGGTACAGTCTCAAAATAAAGTGACTTTTGATTATTTAGACAAAATTCCTTATCGGGAAGAATTAAAAAACCGCTTAGAAAAATTATGGAATTATGAAAAATTCTCTGCTCCTTTTAAAGAAGGCGATTATACTTATTTTTACAAAAACGATGGTTTGCAAAATCAATCAGTCGTTTATAGACAAAAAGAAAATGAAGAACCAGAAGTGTTTCTAGATCCGAATAAATTTTCGGAAGATGGCACTACATCTTTAGCAGGTTTATCATTTTCTAAAAATGGTAAGATAGCGGCTTATCAGATTTCTGAAGGTGGTTCTGACTGGAGGAAGGTCATTGTAATGGATGCCATCAGTAAAGAGATAAAGGAGGACACAATTATCGATGTTAAATTCAGCGGACTTTCATGGAAAGAAAACGACGGATTCTTCTATTCAAGTTATGATAAACCTAAAGGAAGCGAACTTTCGTCAAAAACAGATCAGCATAAATTATACTATCATAAATTAGGAACTTCTCAAAAAGAAGACCAACTTATTTTTGGTGGCACCCCTGATCAAAAAAGAAGATACGTAGGAGGATCCGTAACAGAAGATGATAAATACTTAGTGATATCCGGAGCTGTTTCAACTTCAGGAAACGATCTATATATAAAAGATCTATCTAATCCAAACAGTAAATTGATCACTGCTGTCGATAATTTTGATAATGATAGTTATGTACTAGATAATATTGGTAGTAAGCTTTATATAGTAACCAATTTAAATGCTCCAAATCAAAAAATTGTAACGGTAGATGCAGCAGATCCTACGGTTAAAAATTGGGTAGATTTTATACCGGAAACCGAAAATGTCTTAAGCCCGAATACAGGAGCAAACTACATTTTTGCAGAATACATGGTAGATGCCGTATCGAAGGTGTTTCAATATGATATGAATGGCAAACAAATTAGGGAGATTAAATTACCGGGCGTTGGAAGTGTAGGCGGATTTGGAGGAAAAAAGGAAGACAAAGAATTATATTTTTCATTTACGAATTATATAAACCCTTCAACCATATATAAATTCGATCCGGAAACAGCCGAATATGAAGTTTATAAGAAACCTGCCATTGATTTTGATGCTGATGCCTACGAATCTAAACAAGTTTTTTATAACTCTAAAGATGGCACAAAAATACCAATGATCATTACTTATAAAAAAGGCCTTAAGTTAGATGGCAAAAATCCAACTATACTCTATGGATATGGTGGATTCAATATTAGTTTAACGCCGAGTTTTAGTATTACCAATGCAGTTTGGATGGAGCAAGGTGGTGTTTATGCAGTGCCTAATTTACGTGGTGGTGGTGAGTATGGAAAGGCCTGGCATAAAGCAGGAACACAACTTCAAAAGCAAAATGTATTTGATGATTTTATCGCGGCTGCCGAATATTTAATTGAAAATAAATATACCGCTTCAGATTATTTAGCAATACGCGGCGGTTCTAATGGCGGACTTTTAGTCGGAGCTACGATGACTCAAAGACCTGAACTTATGAAAGTGGCATTACCTGCGGTGGGTGTTATGGACATGTTACGCTATCATACCTTTACAGCCGGTGCAGGATGGGCCTATGATTATGGAACGTCAGAACAAAGCAAGGAGATGTTCGAATATATTAAAGGATATTCACCTGTTCACAATGTTAAGGAAGGCGTTAAATATCCGGCTACATTAGTTACTACTGGTGATCATGATGACAGGGTGGTACCTGCACATAGCTTTAAATTTGCCGCTGAACTACAGGCTAAGCAAGCCGGTAATAATCCTACTTTGATAAGGATAGAAACAAAAGCTGGTCATGGTGCCGGTACTCCGGTAAGTAAAACCATTGAACAATATGCCGATATTTATGGTTTTACCCTTTATAATATGGGAATTAAAGAATTAAAAACTAAGTATAAATACTAACAAAAAACATTAATAATAATTAAAAATTCCCGCCTGGTGCGGGAATTTTTGTTTCAATATATTTCAAGAATGGTGAAGGATTTACCAGTCAAATACACGTTGCTACCCACGGGCCTTCCCAATAATAGTTTACCAATAGGTGACCCCACGGAAACGGCATAATATATTTTGTCTAAATATGTAATTTTTCCGGCGCTTATAGATAAAAAATAGTTCCCTTGTGTTGTAACAACCACACTCCCTAGATTAACGAATTTCGAAGATTCACTTATATTTATTCTATTTAATACCCATTTCATCTCATTAAGTCCAGCAAGCTGTTGGCTTGCCTTTTCCATTTCAAGTTGCAGCATGGCTCTCCCTGTTTCGTGTTTATCACCCGCACTGCTTTTTGTTTCAGAGGCCAAACTATTTTTATTTGAGGCTATTATTTGATTGATATTTTCTGATCTGCGATCGACAAAATCTACACAAATATCAAACAGATGCTTTTTAATATCAATCACCTTTAATTATTTGTTTGTTATAAATAACTTCAACTTTTACAATATCAGATAATATCCAGCTTCTTCCACCTATATCAAAGTCTCTTCGATTCATTTCGAAATTTGATGTTATGGTTAAACCATTTTTAGCCTCATCAATCTCTAATGGAATTGAAATAAGTTTAGTAGTATTTTTAATAGTTAAATTTCCGGTAAGACTAAAACTATTATCTGGGAGTTTTTCAATATTAGCTGATTTGAACCCTATTTCTTCGTACTTATCTGCATCAAAAAAATCTTCCTTTAATAAGTGTTCATCTCTTTTATTATTTCCGGTATTTATGGAATTTACCTTAATGTTAGCATTGATGTAATTATTATCCAAATTATCCAGATCGATATAACTAGATATATTGATCTCTAAAAAATTTCCTTTTACATTTATCCCTAAGTTTTTTATTTTAAAATTAACTGTGATCTCTGTATCCGTCTGAATTCCCATTTGAGCGCTCAAACTAATAGAGCAAATGATACATACCGCCGAAATTAAAAATGTTCTCATCTAATGATTATTTAAGATCCTCTCTACAACATTACAAAATAAAAGCTATAATTAATAGGTAATTTATCATCATCTTTTATAAAGATTAAGTAAATTATACCCTTTTAAAAATAACAAAAAATGAGCAAAATAGTTGTTTTGGGTGCCGGTATGGTTGGTAGTGCAATGGCCATTGATTTGGCAAAAAATCACGTTGTTACTATAACCGATTTTGATCAAAAGGTGTTGAATAAAGTTAAGGAGAAATGCCAATCATTGCAGACACTGCATTTAGATGTAACCAATAAATATGGCTTGCAAAAGGCCATCGAACCATTCGATCTTGTGATATGTGCGGTTCCCGGGTTTTTGGGTTATAAAACGTTAAAAACTATTATCCAGGCAAAAAGAAATTTGATTGACATATCCTTTTTCCCAGAAAACGCCCTAGATCTTGATCAACTGGCTAAGGACAATGATGTTACCGCTATAGTAGATTGCGGGGTTGCTCCGGGTATGGATAATCTTATTTTAGGCTATTACAATGAAAAGTTAAAACTAAAAGATTTTGAATGTTTGGTGGGTGGACTTCCCAAAGTTAAAAAATGGCCATTCAATTATAAGGCACCTTTTTCACCAATTGATGTTATCGAAGAATATACAAGACCAGCCCGTTATGTGGAGAATGGTAAATTGGTCATTAAACCGGCCTTATCAGATTGTGAATTTATTGAATTTGAAAATGTCGGGACCTTAGAATCGTTTAATTCCGACGGCCTGCGGTCTATTATTTATACGATGCCTCATATTGCAAATATGAAGGAAAAAACATTGCGTTATCCCGGTCATGTAGAATACATTAAAGTTTTACAAGAAAGTGGGTTCTTTAGTAAAAATAAAATAGAGGTAAATGGCAAATTAATATCACCCTTAGAGTTTACAAGCAAAATATTATTTAAAGAATGGAAATTAGCAGATGATGAAGACGAGATTACAGTAATGAAAGTAATGGTTCGAGGCATTAATGCCGATAATAAGGTTGAAGAGATTACCTATCACCTTTATGATCAGTATTGCGGTGAAAGTAAAACATCCTCTATGGCAAGATCTACCGGTTATACGGCAACAGCAGCAGCCAATATGTTTTTAGAAGGTTTATTTAAGAAAAAAGGCGTTTTTCCGCCTGAGCTCGTCGGTAAATATGATAATTGTTTTCATTATATCGTGAACTATTTAGAAGATAGAAATGTGATTTATAAAAAGACCACCCGAATTAAAAATTAATGTTTTTCGTATGAACAAGAACAGATGTGCCTGGTGTGGTAATGACCCTTTATATGTTGAATATCATGATACCGAATGGGGTGTACCGATCTTTGATGATGATAAGTTGTTTGAATTCTTGATACTTGAGACTTTTCAGGCAGGGTTGAGCTGGATTACTGTCTTACGAAAAAGGGAGAATTTTAGAAAGGCCTTTGATCATTTCGATTATAAAAAGATTGCACAATATGATGAAAAAAAATTTGATTCATTATTGCAAGATGAAGGTATTATAAGGAATAAACTTAAAATAAAGGCAACCATTACAAATGCCAGGGCATTTATGGAAGTTCAAAAGGAATTTGGTTCTTTTTCAAAATATATTTGGCAATTTATTGATGGAAAACCCATAAAGAATAAATATAATAATATGTCTGAATTACCTGCAAATACGATTTTATCGGATACCATTTCTGCTGACCTTAAAAAGAGGGGGTTTAAATTTGTTGGTTCAACTGTTGTCTATGCCCATATGCAGGCCACCGGCATGGTAAACGACCATTTGACAAGCTGCTTTAGATTCAATGAAGTATAAAAAAACGCGAAATTAATTTCGCGTTTTAAATTCATGATCAACGATTTATTCTTTAATCGGCACATAAATCTCCGTGATCCATTCTGCCGGATTTGGCGTGGTCATAGGGTCTTTTATATAAACCTCCACAGCAGGTTTACCCATTAATGCTTCCAGATTATTATCGGCTAAATATTTATAAGTTGTATCCCATGCTTCTTTTAGATTGTCATAATCACCCTTTAAGGTTGCTTTAACAGCTTTAAAAGGATATATCATGCCGGTTAACACACCGCTGTTTGGTGCAGTAATAACCCTTTCACTTACAGGAACAGCACACGAGAACATTACCGCGTTATTTTCAATATCAAAATTATGATAGAGTGTAAAAGGTGCTCCTGCCATGGGAATATTATTTTTTTGCGCATAAGTAATAGGTAAATTCATTAAAGATTGCATCACCTCCGCCATTTCATCAATTTTACAAGAGGTTGAAGTATATAGATAGTAACCTCCGCCTCTGGTAGTTATTCCGTTTACTTCAATGCTGTATCTTTTCATTTCTACTTGCAAAACACTATCCAATTTAAACAAACCTCGTTCATAGTCGGGGCCAATTTGCTTATCCATACCACCTGTAAAAGCAGCAAATGCTTTGAACATAAAATCCATGTTGCCTTTCATACCCCAGGTAACTTCGGTACCCTCTTCAACAGGTTTTAAATTCCAGTAAATGTCTGATTCTGATTCGAAGGGCTTAACAAACTTTATTTTTTGGCCAATAAATTCGCCATCCTTTAGATCTATAGTTTCCATTTCACCTTCCCCAAGAATTTCTCCATTCCAGCTATATGAAGCTCCTACACCACTGGTTTTATCAGTAAAAATTAATTGTGCTGTTGGCTCTTGTTCAATCCAAGGCGACCAAGATGGCCAATTTTTATAATCATTAATATTATTAAAGATCACTTGTGCCGGAGCATTGATCACTTTAGTTCTCGACACATCATAAGAATTCTCCAAGGTTGCTATATAAATAGCACCTGCAACGACAATTAATAATAATAGAAGAAATATATATTTTAAAAATTTCATCGCTTTATAATTTAGCGTTATTAAACATCACAAATATAATGTTTTATGGCAATTTTTAATTAATTTTACGCCTCTTAAATTATTATAACATTATAAATAAAATGAAACATATCTTAAGTATTTTTTTATTGACCATTTTATTATGGTCTTGCACAGAAAAAGTTGTTGAGAAAAAACCAGCACAAGAGAAAGAATTTGAATTTTTAGTCGAGCAGTTTGCAGATCTAAAAGTATTGCGATATCAAATTCCAGACTTTGAAAATCTCACATTAAAAGAAAAAAAATTAGTGTATTACTTAACGCAAGCAGGATTATCAGGAAGAGATATTATATGGGACCAAAATTATAGACATAATTTAAAAATTCGTAAAGCACTTGAAAACATTTACACCTCTTATGAAGGTGATAAAACCACTGATGACTGGAAGGCATTTGAAGTATATGTAAAACGGGTATGGTTCTCTAACGGTATTCATCATCACTATGCAAATGATAAGATCAAACCAAATTTCTCACCACTTTTCCTGACTACTTTAATGGAACAGACCGGAGCAAAGTTGGATCAAGAGGTATATGATGTTATTTTTAACGATAAAGATAATAAGAAAGTAAACCAGGCAAAAGGTGTTGATAATGTTGCCCTTTCTGCAGTTAATTTTTATGGTGAAAATGTCACGAATGCTGACGTAGAGTCATTCTATGGTAAAATGAAATCTCCAAACCCAGAAAAACCATTGTCATTCGGATTAAACTCACAATTGGTAAAGGAAAATGGTGTTTTGAAAGAACGCATTTATAAGTCTGGTGGATTATATGGTTCAGCCATCGATGAAATAATTAAATGGTTAGCATTAGCTCAAGGCGTTGCTGAAAACCAAGCTCAAGGTGATGCTATTGGATTATTGATCGAATATTACAAAACTGGAGATCTGCAAATCTGGGATGACTATAATGTTGCCTGGACAGCAGCCACCGAAGGAAATATAGATTATATCAATGGTTTTGTAGAAGTGTATAACGACCCACTGGGATATAGAGGGTCTTATGAGACCATCGTACAAATTAATGACTTTGATATGTCTCAAAAAATGAAAGTGCTAGCCGATAACGCACAATGGTTTGAAGATAATTCAACCCTAATGGATGAGCATAAAAAGAAAAATGTAGTGGGTGTTACTTATAAGGTTGTAAATGTTGCCGGTGAGGCCGGTGATGCTTCGCCAAGCACCCCAATCGGTGTAAATCTACCGAATGCCAACTGGATAAGGAAGGAAGTTGGAAGTAAATCTGTTTCTCTGGGTAATATCATTCATGCTTATAATAATGCCACTAGTTCAGGACGACTAAAAGAATTTGTAAACGACGAAGAAGAGCTCGAACTTGAGGAGAAATATGGTCAATTGGCCGATAAATTACATACGGCACTACATGAAGTAATTGGACATGCATCTGGGCAATTAAATCCCGGTGTTGGCCAAACTAAAGAAACTCTTAAGAATTATTCTTCAACCCTTGAAGAAGGGCGTGCAGACCTGGTTGGATTATTTTATTTATATAATCCTAAATTACAGGAGCTAGGGCTGGTAGATGATTGGGAAGCTGTCGGAAAGGCTGCTTATGATGGTTATATCAGAAACGGATTAATGACACAATTAATACGCCTAAACTTAGGCGATGATGTGGAAGAGTCACACATGCGCAATAGGCAATGGGTTTCTGCATGGGCTTTCGAGCAAGGCAAAAAGGACAATGTCATTGAAAAAATTACCCGCGATGGTAAAACTTATTTTAATATAAATGACTATTTAAAATTACATGACCTTTTCGGACAGTTATTACGTGAAACACAACGCATAAAATCTGAAGGTGATTATGCTGCAGTAGAAGCACTTGTAGAGACCTACGGAGTAAAGGTTGATCAAGAACTGCATGCCGAGGTACTAAAACGCAATGAACAGTTTACATCTGCCCCTTATAGTGGGTTTGTAAATCCGGTACTGGTTCCTGAAACAAATGAGGCAGGGGAAATTATAGATATTAAAGTTACCCAACCGGAGAGCTTTGATGTTCAAATGTTGAACTACGCTAAGAATTATAGTTATTTACCAGAGGAAAATTAATAATATTAGATCATACATTAGAAAACCACTCTGCCTTCAAGGAGTGGTTTTCTATTCATAAAATGGAGGGAGTTGTTATAAAATCTACAGGAAGCTGGTATACTGTTAAAACAGTTGACGGCGATATTTTCGAATGCCGGATCAAGGGGAAATTCCGTATGAGTGGTATCAAAAGCACCAATCCTGTGACTGTAGGTGATGTAGTAGATTTTGAATTGGAAGATAATTCCGAAAACGGCATCATCCATAAAATTCATGATCGAAAGAATTACATTATTCGTAAATCTGTAAAACTCTCAAAACAAACACATATTATAGCGGCAAATATAGACCAGGTTTTATTATTGGTTACCCTTGAAAACCCAACTACTTACACCAGTTTTATAGACCGTTTTTTAGCAACTGCCGAAGCCTATTCTATTCCTGCAATTATAGTTTTCAGCAAGATAGATCTGTATAGTAAAGAATTGCTTCAACGCAAGAAACAGCTCGAAAAAATTTACCGGAATATTGGTTATGAATGTATTGATGTTTCAGCAAATGAGAATATAAATATCAATAAGTTAAAAAACATCATGAAAGGTAAAGTAAATATGTTTTCCGGACATTCAGGCGTAGGAAAATCTACTTTGATCAACACTATCGATCCCCAACTTGATCTAAAGACCTCAGAAATTTCTTCACAACATAAGCAGGGGCAACACACCACAACTTTTGCAGAAATGTTTAGCCTGCCTTTCGGTGGATATATTATCGATACTCCCGGTATCAAGGGGTTTGGTGTTGTAGATTTTCACAAAGAAGAAATTGGTGACTTTTTTCCTGAAATTTTTGCATTAAAACATAATTGCAAATTTAATAACTGCATGCATGTTAATGAACCCGGTTGTGCTATAAAACAAGCAGTTGAAAATAATAAAATTGCCGAGTCGAGATATATGAGCTATTTACAATTACTCGAAGACGAGCAAGAGAATTATAGAATGGATAATTACGTGTAAATGAAAGCAGTTATTCAAAGAGTTACAGAAGCCTCTGTTACAGTGGAAGACAAAATAATCAGTTCGATTAAGGGCGGACTTTTAATATTGCTTGGTATTTGTGAGGAAGATACTATTAGTGACATCGAATGGTTATCAAAAAAGATCATTCACCTAAGAATTTTTAATGATGAAAACCATGTCATGAACAATTCTTTAATTGATATTAACGGTGATGTTATTGTGGTGAGTCAATTTACCTTAATGGCAAGTACAAAAAAAGGAAACAGGCCTTCTTATATTAAAGCTGCAAAACCTGATACTGCTATTCCCTTATATGAAGATTTTATCGCTCATCTTGAAAAAACCTTGGGCAAAAAGGTGGGTACCGGTATTTTTGGTGCGGATATGAAAATAAAATTGTTTAATGACGGACCAGTAACTATTATTCTGGATTCTAAGGTCAAAGATTAAAAAATCTTCTTAAAAAATAAAGTTAAATATTGTATGACTTTTATCATCCTTTTTAACAATAATTTTTATAAAATTTATACGTTATTTAAAATAACAAATTGCTAAAAAAATAATATCCATTGTCGCTAAGCACAATTTCGATGACATTTAAAGGTCTATTACTCATTTTAACTATTTCTTCGTTACAACCTGTTTTTGCACAGGACTTTAACTTCGATATTTCAACTATTCCAGATAGTCTAACAAAAAATGCAAATTCTATTGTACGAATCTATAATACAGATATTGAAATAGAGTCTTCTAAAGAAATGACAATTAAAACCAAGAAGGCCATCACAATATTAAATAAGCGAGGAGATCATGAAGCACAAATTGTGGTTCATTATGACAAATCAAACCAAATTAAAAAATTGAAAGTATGGGAATTCAATGAATTTGGGAAGGAGGAAAATGACATTTCTAAAAATGAATTTAGAGATTTGAGCGCCTTTGATGGGATTTCGCTTTTCAATGATAGCAGATTGAAATATTATAGGCATGTACCAACGAGATATCCATATACTATTTATTATGAATATGAAATAAATTCATCGAATACAGCCTTTATTGAAGAATGGCGGCCAATTGATGCCTATGATCAGAGTCTTCAAGAAAGTAGCTTTAAAATTTCCTTTCCGAACGATATCAACCTAAAACAGGTTGAAAAGAATTTTGGCAATTTCCAAGTATTAAAAAAATTTCAAAATAATTCAATTCTATATCAAATCAATAATGTTAAAGCCATAAATCATGAAGAACTAAGTCCTTCTTTAAAAAATGTTACACCCTTGGTTAAATTAGCTTCTAATAAGTTTCGATTGGAAAATGTGGATGGCACAGCTGATAATTGGGCCGATTTTGGTAAATGGATGTACGATAACCTCATTGCGTCAAGAATGGAGTTGCCAGAATCTACCAAAATGAAGATTAACAATCTCGTTAAGGACATTGAAGACCCTGTAGATAAAGCTAAAATTATTTATGAGTTCGTCCAGAATAAAACTAGATATATCAGTATTCAAGTTGGTATAGGAGGATGGATGCCGATGCTAGCTAGTGATGTAGATAGACTAAGTTATGGTGATTGCAAAGCTTTGACAAACTATACAAAATCATTAATGGATGTGGCTGGCGTAGAATCTTATTATACTGCTGTTTTTGCCGGAAATGAAAAAAGAAGCATGGAAAATGACGTTGTATCTGTTCAGGGAAATCATGTAATTCTTAATATACCAGACAATGAGAAAGATATTTGGCTAGAATGTACAAGTCAAACGGTACCCTTTGGATATCAAGGCGATTTTACTGATGATCGAGACGTATTGGTAATAACACCTCAGGGTGGTAAAATTAAACATACCGGAATTTATAATGATAAAGATAATCTTCAAATTACAAAGGCCAATTATAGAGTTAATAACGATGCTAGTATTGAGGGCGATATCAAAATAATTACAAAAGGAATCCAGTACAATAATCATTATCCTTTGGAAAAAAAAGACGAACGAGAAATAAACGAACATTATAAAAGTAATTACTGGTCATATATAAATAACCTTGATATCCTAACTTATCGTTTTGAAAATAATAGGGACAGTATTATATTTCATGAGAATCTAAGCATTTCGGCAACTGATTATGCAATGCTAAGTGGTAAGCGAATGTTATTCGAAATTAATGCTTTTAATAAATATTCTAATGTTCCTAAAAGATATAGGAATAGAAAATTACCTCTTGAAATCTCCCGTGGATTTCATGATTTAGATGAATATTTTATTACACTTCCAGAAAATTATAAGATCGAAGCGTTAGCTAATCCTGTATTGATAGAAAATAAATTTGGTAGATATCAATTCTCAATAGAAAAAATATCTGAAACAGAATTAAAATATTCGAGAGAACTATTCATAAAAAATGGCACTTATACTAAAGAAGAATATAAATCGTACAGAGATTTTAGAAAAAATATTTCCAAAAATGATAACACAAAGATTGTACTAATAAAAAAATAAAAAATGCCTAAAATCATATCACTCCTGTTTCTGTTGATCAATCTGAATTTTTATACCATTTATTCTCAGGACATTAAATTTGGAGATGTTACGAAATCGGAATTAGAAGAAAAATTCTACCCTTTAGATTCAACAGCCTCTGCGGCCTACTTATATAAAAAGACAAGAACATTTTATGATTATAATGATCAAACTGGTTGGTCTTTAAATACAAAAGTTCATGAACGAATTAAAATATATAACAAAGAAGGTTATGAATGGGCCACAAAAATGATCAACCTTTATGACGGAAAATTGAGTGATGAGAAGGTCTCGATAAGGGCCTTTACTTATAATTTGATAGACGGTAAAATTGAAAAAATAAAATTAAAGAATAAGGAGATCTATACTGAAGAACTTAATGAGGGCTGGCGAAGAAAAAAATTTACCATGCCTAATCTTCAGGAGGGCAGTATAATTGAATGGGAATATTCTAAACATTCCCCATATCTTGCTAATATAGACGATATGGTCTTGCAACATGAAATTCCCCTTAAAACCGTTGACGCTCAATTTGAAATTCCTGAATTTTTTATTTTTAAAAATCAAAGCCAGGGCTATTTTCCTGTTAAAATTGAAAAAAGCTCTAAAAATTCTAAAATTGCCGTAAATTCAAAAATAAGAAATGGCGGAAAAAAGTTTGGTATTACAACTAAAAGTACAACCTTCCATCAAAGCAAAATAGATTTTCAGACTAATATAACTAGTTGTCTTGCGAACAATGTACCGGCGTTAAAGGAAGAACCTTATGTAAACAATATCAAAAATTATTTAACCCTTTTGAAATTTGAATTAAGTGCTACAAAATTCGATAATACTCCAATTAAATATTATAATACAACATGGGAAGATGTTACCAAAACAATTAATGAGGCCCCAATATTTGGAGGCCAATTAGAAAGAAGTAATTACTATAAGGAAGATTTAGAAAATCTTGTACTGATGACCGATCCTTTTGAAGTCAAGATCGATAAAATATATAATTTTGTAAAAAATAAAATTAAATGGAATGGTATTCGTAGTCAATATACTTTTGAGGGCGTTAGAAAAGCCTATAATGAAGGTGTTGGCAATGTTGCAGAAATAAATTTGACCCTTGTAAATATGCTTAGAGAAGCTGGTCTAAATGCTAATCCTGTTTTAGTAAGTACGAGAGACAACGGGATACCGCTTGCACCAACTTCCAAGGGATTTAACTACGTAATTGTGGCAGTAGAATTTCAAGATGATGTAATCTTATTAGACGCAACCGAACTTTATGGCCTACCCAATGTATTGCCGCTAAGAGCGCTTAATTGGCAAGGGCGCATAGTGAGAGAGAATGGAAGTTCTGAGTCTATAAATTTATTTCCAAAATCTTATTCTTCTAAAGTGGCGTTTCTAAATGTCGATATTGATCAAGATGCTATGATTTCAGGTTATTTGAGGATATTATATGAAAATTTAAACGCACTTAATTATAGGAAACTATTCAATAATTTATCTGATGAAGAATTAATTGGTGTACTTGAAAAGGAGAATCAAAATATTGAAATAATAGACCTAAAAGTTAATAACAAAGAAAAGGTAGATAAACCTTTAACTCAGTTATTAAAGTTCGAATCTGACAACCATATCGAAGTTATTGGAGATAAAACTTATTTTTCTCCTTTACTATTTTTAGCAAGAAATGAAAACCCTTTTAAGTTAGAATCACGTGAATTCCCAGTAGATTTTGGCGCTCCATGGCGGCAAAAATACACTATAAACATAAAAATCCCAGAAGGATTCAACGTTGAATCAATACCCGGCAATATAGCTTATACCCTGCCTGACAATTTAGGCTCTTATAAATTTGTATGCATAAATAAAGGGAAATCTATTAGTGTCTTATCTGATATGACATTAAATGTTCCTATTGTTGGATCAAATTACTATGGAGCTTTGAAAGATTTTTATAAAAATATTG
>Ga0224506_10001423_pt1 | contig 17121 bp, 13 predicted proteins | sample SF_Jan12_sed_USG_2_FD_169108 | JGI IMG/M metagenome (GOLD analysis project Ga0224506, IMG submission 169108) | Sediment microbial communities from San Francisco Bay, California, United States - SF_Jan12_sed_USGS_8_1 | ecosystem: Environmental > Aquatic > Marine > Sediment | place: USA... | reverse complement strand
CAAGGGCCTAATTCTACTTGCCTGCGATCTTGATCAGCTCAAAAGTTTTATTAATGTTCCAGATAAAAAAGATCGAGAAAAAATACAACAAACCAATAAACCAACAAGCTGGATCGTACCCGCAAAAGACCATGTCCCCGACTGGCTCACAGGCAACACTCGAACACTCGCTGTACGAATCAGTAATCACCCGGTAGTACAAAAACTTTGTCAACAGCTAGATTCCCCGCTTGTATCAACCAGCGCAAACCCGTCTGGTAAAAAACCCGCCATCAACGCTTTACAATTACACACCTATTTTCAGGACACAATCAGTGCTATTTTAATATCCGATGATGAACAGTGCGGCCAACCGTCAACCCTGAAGTGGCTGCACGATGATAAGATAGTTCGCGCTTAGCGCCCCATGACGAGACCAGGCATAAAACAACCATGAACTCAAAAACAGCAATGACAGACAGACCTGACGTTAATTCGGTGCGCGAATACCTGCTTACGCTACAGGAGACCATCTGTAATGGCATCTCAAAGGAGGATGGTGCTGCTGACTTCATTCTCGATGAATGGGAAAGACCCAGTGGCGGTGGCGGCATCACGCGCGTGTTAACAAACGGCGCTGTATTTGAACAGGCCGGCGTCAACTTTTCTCATGTCACAGGCGCAGAGTTACCCGCTTCTGCCACGGCGCACCGCCCGGAATTGGCGGGCAGAAAATTTGAAGCCATGGGCGTTTCCCTTGTCATCCATCCACGTAACCCATTTGTGCCCACTTCACATGCGAATGTTCGTTTTTTTATAGCCAGTAAGGAAGGCACTGAACCGGTATGGTGGTTCGGTGGCGGTTTTGACCTGACGCCCTACTATGGCAACAAGGAGGATTGTATGCACTGGCATAAAACTGCTGCACAGGCCTGCCAGGACTTTGGTGAGGAGACATACCCTAAATACAAAAAATGGTGCGATGATTATTTTTACATCAAACATCGCGATGAACAGAGAGGCATCGGCGGCCTGTTTTTTGATGATTTGAACGAGGGCGGTTTCGAACGATGCTTTAAATTCATACAAAGCATTGGCAATCATTATTTAGACGCTTACCTGCCTATCGCACACCGTAGAAAAAATACTGCACACAGCGAAGAACAACGGCAATTTCAACTCTATCGCCGTGGTCGTTATGTCGAATTCAATCTTGTTTATGACCGGGGAACATTATTTGGGCTGCAAACAGGCGGGCGTACGGAATCTATACTTATGTCATTACCACCTGTTGTCAATTTCAGGTACAACTACGCCCCAGCCAAAGGCACACCAGAAGCCGAGCTTTACGACTATTATTTAAAACCGAGAGACTGGTTGAATATTAAGTTATAAGTTGTAACTTATAACTTATAACTTATAACTTTCCCCGTCATTCGTTTCCTTGCTTCATCTGCTGCCGTGGATGCAGTTTTACTACATTACCGTGCGGCAACGCTTCAAGAGGCGGAGAGATATAATACCCCTGGACCTTGTCAACACCGCATATTTTTAGCAAGCGTATCACTTCGGGGCTCTCGACAAACTCGGCAACTGTAGAACGCCCCAGCGAATGCGCAACATCATTCATCGCCGTTACAATTGCGCGATCGGTTGAGCCACGCGCCATATTTTTCACAAACTGGCCATCTATCTTCACAAAATCAGACGGCAAGCTCTTCAGTTGAGAAAAAGAGCAGAAGCCAGATCCAAAATCATCCAGGGAGAAACGACAGCCAATCTCGGTTAATTCTGCAATAAATCGGTTTGCCTGGTCTATGTTAGCAATGGCGCTAGTTTCCGTAATCTCGAAAACCAGTGCGTGTGGAGGAATATTATATTTTTCAATCAGGTTTTTTATTCTCTCAGCGGATTCGTCGTTATCAAGCGTATTGCCCGAGAGATTCAGCGACAGACTAATTTTCTCTTTAGGATACCCGGTCGCTATTATATCCAGCATTGCCCTCTCCACTACCCATATATCGATATCTGTCATTAAACCAAAGCGCTCTGCTGTCGGAATAAACGCCTCGGGATAGTACAACTCGCCTGTTTCTGATTTCATTCTAATCAGGGCTTCATAACTAAAACTCTCACTACCCGACCTCAGGTATTGCTGCCACAACAAACCATCCTGAGCAGGTAGCGTATTTAAATCTACAGAACTCATATCCAGTATCGGCTGGTAGTGCAGCACAAAACCATCGTTCTGCAATGCCTCCCTCAAACGTGTCGACCAGCCCAGTTCGGTACCCATGGCATTACGATCATCACTTGCCTTCTGATAAACATGTGTCTGATTTCGCCCTGACTTTTTGGCGATATGGCAGGCTATGTCCGCATTGGCCAAAACATCACCTGCAGTCATATTTTCAGATTCCATCATGGCAACACCGATACTGGCCTGAACATGATAATTTTTTTCTTCATGATTCACGCGCAGCGCCATCAGGGATTGTCGACATTCATCCGCGAGACCTAACGCTATCGTCTCATCTGCATTCTTGAGGATAACAGCAAATTCGTCTCCGCCGATTCTTGCCAGAATATCGTTTCTCCTTAACTGCTTGGTCAGCATATGGCCAATATCAATCAGCAATCGATCTCCTGCATCGTGTCCGATGGTATCGTTAACATACTTAAAATGATCGAGGTCGAGATATACCAAAGCACTCTTCATACCGCTACGCTGGACCAGGCCAATCTCTTCTTCCAGTTGAGCCTCAAAATAGCGGCGATTGTGCAACTCGGTTAAATGGTCGTGTGTCGCCTGCCACCGCAGTCGCTCTTCCAGCATTTTCTGATTTGAAATATCACGAAACGCAATTACCGACCCTTCCCGTTTATCATTCAGGCATAATGGATACAGCGTACATTCAACAGGAATGGCTTTTCCTGACTGGTGTCGAAATTGTGTCTCCCAACTCCGCAACTCCTCGCCTTTTGCATAAGCACGGAGCAGTCGATCGCCATCCATCCCAATAACATCATCCTGATAATGAAAAACCTTATGCGCAGATTCACCAATCAAAGTCTGCGCATTATTTATCCCCAGCACCCTGAGCGTCGCCGGATTTGCAAAGGTGATATAGCCTTCCCTGTCCACGCCATAAACCCCTTCGCCCACCGACTCCAGAATAGCGGCCAGGCTCTCGCGTTGCGTTTCAATATTACGTTCCACTTCGATAAACCGACTCATTGCCGCAACCCGCGCCAAAAACAGTTCTTCTACTTCATTTTTGAACATGCATTCAACGGCGCCTGCTTTTAAACAGTCGCGAATCACCGAATCAAGATAGGTACCGGTGATAACTGCCGTACGTATACCCGCCGTTTCTGCGTTATCGCGCAACATCTTGCATAGAATGTAACCATTCTGATCAGGCATAAAATAATCGACGATGGCAATATCAAAAGGTTTTTGTAGCGCGAGCTCGTAGGCCTCCTGCACCGAATAGGCAACATCAACTTCATAACCATGCCTTCTCAACAGGCGACTGTAATAAACAACCATGCTCCGTGAATCATCAACAAATAGAACGCGGGTAGGTTTAGTGGTTTGAGGGAATGCGTTTTGATCTGCCGAGTCCAGCGCCGACATGGGATCCAGCATGACCTGCAAAGAGACAATCGCCTCCTGATAACTTTCCCACGGAACCATCGCCGATGCCTTACGCCCGCTGGTCCAGTTGAGGATTTCGAGTTCTGCATCATTGGATAAGATGATGACCGGCAGGTCACTATAGGGCTCACGATCAAGCAATATCAGCAGATGCCTGGCCTCGAGCTGATGCTCGGAATGAGGCCAGCCAATAATGGCACCGTGGAGATTCTGTGTGACATGCTCAAGCGTATCGATTGCCGACTTGATCGAATCGACAACCAGTAACTCATAACCACGCTTCTGCGCCAGGTTTCCTAATATATAGCGAAGTGTTGCCGATTCTTCGACGATGAGTATTCTCTGTCCAGAGACCTGTTTCGACATCAGTGCCTGCTCCAATAGGGCTACTCGCCTGCCCGACGATCAACTCAGATAGGCCAGAAATTATGAAGAGAATTTTGGGTACATTTCACGAACAAACTACACATGTTATATAGTTGATTACGGTCTATTTATCCTTTTTTTACGACCAAAAACACCTACCAGCCACGCAGCATAAGCCCGTATTATAGTTTTATCATGCAGATGCCAGATATAATCGTGGCTGATACAATACCACCCACCTGTTTCGACTGTGGAGATCATAGTGTCTACTACCGGTATTTTTCCGAACACCCGCTTGCGTCGTATGAGACGCGATGAGTCATCCCGTCGCCTGATGCGAGAGCATCACCTCCATAGCGATGACCTGATCTATCCCATGTTCATTATCGAAGGTAATAATAAACGCGAAGGCATTGACTCCATGCCGGGCATTGAGCGCGTTAGCCTTGACCAGCTACTGATAGAAGCTCAACAGTGTTTTGACCTGGGCATACCTGCCATTGCACTGTTTCCAGTGGTTGGCGCGGATAAAAAATCCGATACCGCGACAGAGGCCTACAACCCGAAAGGACTGGCACAAAGGGCCGTACGCCTGCTCAAAGACAAATTACCTGATCTTGGCGTCATCACCGATGTCGCACTCGACCCTTTCACCAGCAACGGCCAGGACGGTCTGACCGATGAGACGGGTTATGTGCTCAATGATGAAACCATCGAGGTGCTGGTCAAACAGGCCCTGTCTCACGCTGAGGCGGGTGCCGATGTGGTCGCACCCTCCGACATGATGGACGGCCGAATCGTTGCCATAAGAAGCGCGTTCGAAGCCACGGGCCACATCCACACACGCATTCTTGCCTACTCGGCAAAATACGCCTCCAGTTTCTACGGCCCCTTTCGTGATGCCGTCGGCTCATCCGCCAACCTGGGCAGCGGCAATAAGTACAGTTACCAGATGGATCCCGCCAATTCAGATGAAGCGATGCGTGAGGTTGCCATGGACATCAGGGAAAGTGCCGATATGGTAATGGTAAAACCGGGTATGCCTTACCTCGATATTGTGCGCCGGGTTAAAGATGAATTCAGTGCACCAACCTTCGTCTACCAGGTCAGCGGTGAATATGCGATGCTCAAGGCCGCCTCGCAAATGGGCTGGTTACCCGAAAAAGAGACCGTCATGGAAAGTCTGTTGGCCATGAAACGCGCGGGTGCCGATGGTATCCTGACCTATTACGCCAAAACCGTCGCCAAGTGGCTGACTGAATAAATGCCTGACAGTAATGAGCCGGGCAATATTGACAGGTATGCGGTCTTCGGTAACCCGGTCGAACACAGCCAGTCCCCGCTGATCCACACGTTATTTGCCAAACAAACCAGCCAAAGCCTGACCTATACCGCCGAATTGATAGAACCCGGGCAGTTCAGCACAGCCGTCAAAGACTTCGCCAGTCATCATGGTAAAGGCCTGAATATCACCGTCCCTTTCAAACAGGAAGCGTGGCAACTTGCCAGTAAGCGCAGCGAACGGGCACAGCGTGCAGGCGCGGTTAACACGCTAAAAATCGACGACGGGGTTTACTACGGCGATAACACCGATGGCATTGGCCTGGTTCGGGACCTGGTCGAAAATCACAGGATCAAACTAAACCAACGACGCGTACTCATCGTCGGCGCGGGCGGTGCCGTGCGCGGTGTTATTGAGCCCATCCTGGAACAAAACCCGGCAGAGATCGTAATCGCCAATCGCACTGTTGAAAAAGCCATACAACTGGCTCATGACTTTTCAGAATTCGAGATCTCCTCAGGAACAATTTCCGGGTGCGGCCTCGATGACCCCATGTTAAACGCGACAACTTTCGACATCGTTATCAATGGCACATCAGCCAGTCTACATGACGAGCTACCACCTCTGCCCACGACACTATTCTCAGAAAATGCCTGTGCCTATGACATGATGTACTCGGCAAAACCCACACCATTCATGCAATGGTCATCAGAAAATGGCGCCAAACATGTATTTGATGGGCTGGGCATGCTGGTTGAGCAGGCCGCTGAGTCTTTTCGAATCTGGCGCGGCCTACAGCCTGAAACTAAAAAGGTGATTGAACTTATACGTGCGTCGCTTAAATGACACACCGTCGGGTGCACGCATTAATCAATCCAGAAATTTATTTCCTGCAACTTAAGAAACTCCTCGGCTTTACTGCCTTGTAACATAGCTAACGTCGACATCATGCCAGCTTCAACACAGGTAGGCGCGGCAACGCTTACGGTATGTGGCGTACCAAGCACCGGCCAACCCGTTTTAGGATTGAGAACATGGCTATAGCGGACGCCGTCTTTTAAGAGATAACGATGAGCATCCCCACTGGTGGCGATTGCACCTCGATGTAATTCAAACAAGGCAACCGCATTCTCTTTACCTGTCACTAATCGACCTACCGACCAATAACCATGGTTTTTTCGCTCGCCTGTCGTCGCCAGGTCCCCACCAAAATTTATCAGCACACTGTTATCGGTGATTTCTCGTGAAATTTGCACGCATCTATCAACCGCATACTCCTTGCCTATACCGCCAAGATCAATTTCCATCCCAGCACGCAGTGTTAGTTGTGACTGGTTCCACTTCGCTTTATGCCAGCCTATATTCTTGAGGATATTTTTTACTGCAGACGGATTTGGCAGTTTATCGCTGCCATCAAATTTCCACACCTTCCGCAACACCCCCGATGTAATATCAAACATTCCACCACTGAGCCTGTATAACTCATCTGAAAAACCGATAAGCCGTAGAGTTTCATCATCCAGATCAACCGGTTTACCGCCGGCATTATTAATTTTGAATACAATATTATCGTTGTTGTAACGACTGAATTTCTGCTCAATACGAAAAGCTTCTGCAGAAACCGCTTCCAGAATACGTTGCGCCAGTATCGGGTCATCCACTTCCATCAAAACCTCGCAGGGGCTGGCCATGGCAGAGAAACGGCCATGCCAGTATTCAGCTTCGTGGCTCAGCTGTAAATCACGACCATTACCCGTCATTGCCCGTCCCTGGAGTATTCGCGTAGTCACTCATATGGTCATTCATAAAAAAGGGCATCTAAATAGACACCCTAACTTAATTGATCATCGACACGGAAACAATCGCTATCTCTGCCTTAATACCAGCACTCACCACTTGAATGAATAATTGGCCTGCAGCACTACAGCAGTGAGGTCGGGTGTTTCTTCACCTGCACGCACATTGCCATCATTGGTTGTTTGCGTAATAATTTCGGCGCGCGCGCTGAACTCACTGGTGTCACCTACGGGAAATCCATATTTCAGACCCAGCGTAATCGAATCAAATTCTGCAAGTCGGTAGTCACTACTGGCGAAATTGACCAGCACATTCCCCGCAAGATCCACATCTGCACCCGCTCCCTGTACCAGGTCATGTTTATAAAAATCGGCCGCATCCTGCATGTAATACCGCAGGTGGGGCTGCAGATAATTGCCAGCATTCATTTCATATCGATATTTCATATCTAGCGTATGTGAAGTTATACCCCAGTCATCCCAGAAATAACGATAAGAGAAGTTGATAACGTCTTCTTCCAGGTGATGCACTGTTTTGAAAAATAGCGCATTGCGGGTTCTGAGGTCCGGGCGTTTTTCATACAGATAGGGCAGGTCGCCAGCACTTGCCCAGCCCGTTGGTAGCAACGCTCCTGTAGAGTCAACGACTGACAAAACTTTGTTGTAATCATTCAGGTAACCATCAGACTTGCCATAGGTGAAATTTAACTGCATCAGGGTTCTGCGACTGATCACCTGGGTAATACCCAGCATTAGCTCAGTAATGGTTTTTGTGTCATCTGCACCAAGGCGATTCTGCGTACCAGAAATTCGCATGGGCGTGAGTGGGTCGGGTACATGGCCAATCGGCTTGACCTTATCCGAGCCAAGCGCAATGCCCGCCGTTAGTGTTGTATTACGATTATTCATATCCTGAAGATAAGTGGCACTCACACCGAGTGACTGGTAGTCAATTTCACTGGAGAGTGATGCCCCCCAGATTATCTTCGACAGACGATCAATCGGTTTTTCCCAGTCGAGCCCAAGCGCAACACGCGTATCATGAAAGGTATCATTTAACGGCAGCTCGCCCGGCACAACAGTGTAGACGCCGTTACCCGAGGGATTGGTAAATGTCTGCACCACCGTGGATGCATGCGCGCCATTCGGTGTTGATCCGGTCAAGGCGTCAACCACCATACGCATACTCAGCCGTTCATCATCACCCATCTCCCTGCTCGCCGAGATGCCGGGCTCAAACGCCTGCACGCGACCATCGCCTTCCCCATAATACAAAACAGCCGTATCAATATCCCAATCACCCTCAGCTGCATGAGCAACTGGCGCGGCCGCCTGTAAGAGCACACAGGTAGCCAGACGCATCTGGCTCCTGATATTTTTTATGGGTGTCTTCTTTAGTTGCATCCGCAACCTCCTCCACCAACACCCTGCCCGCCGCTGGATGACTCTTTACTGAAATAGATGTGTTCATCGTAAAAGTTGTCGAAATAATCCGGCACCAGCTGCATAGAATCTTTTGATAACAAATCGCGCTCCCAGGGCTGCACAGCCTGCATCGAGGCACAGCCTCCCAGCATCAATAAAATGGCCAGAAATACAGGCATATTACGTTTCATGATTATTCTCAGAATAGTTCGCTGAATATTGCTTCAGGAGTCTCGGACAAAATTAGTCTCAGATTAGTTCAGTAATTATTGCTTCAGGAGTTCTTGAATGGCAGCTTCCATTTTTTCTTTGTCCTTTTGCCGAAATCCAATGTGTGAGGCATAAAGATTGCCATCCCGACCAACCAGGTAACTGCTAGGCATACCAAGTATCTTGTATCTGGAAGCTATATCACCAGACTGATCAAAGGCAACAATAAAGTTAACATCCATCGCTTTAAGAAAAGCATCAGCCAGCTTTCTATCTTTATCGAGATTCACGGCAACGACTTCCAGCCCCTGTTTTTTATACATAGCCTTCATCTCATTCATCCATGGAAACGATTTTTTGCAGGGCTCGCACCAGGACGCCCAAAAATCAAGATAAACCACCTTACCCTTGAGCTGACCAAGTTCGAATTCTCCTGTTAAACTGGGCAAAGTAATATTTGGCGCCTTTGCTACAACAGCAGTGGCAACGCTGCTATAGGCCAGAAACAAACTCAGGCACAAAGATAGAATCGCTCTCATGATATTTATCCAGATTTATTCAAAGTGCCTCAATGATAGACTGCTAAACTTAAGCAAGCCTTAAATTTTCCGCATCTACCTCTAACGAATTTTTTAAGAAAACCTTAAGCTTTGGTATAACATCCTCATGAAAACAGACACGTGCGCATTTTACTGGTAGAAGACGACCCCCTGCTCGGTGAAGGTATTTGCTCTGGCCTGCGCAGAGACAACCATGCCGTGGATTGGAGCAGGACGGGAGAAGAGGCATTACTTGCCATTAATCATTCATCACACGATGTTGTTATCCTCGATATTGGCCTGCCCGGCATCAACGGGCTTGAAGTACTGCACCTGGCCCGTAAAAATGGCTACGAGACCCCTGTACTGATTTTAACCGCACAAGACGCACACGCCGACCGTATTATCGGCCTTGATACTGGTGCAGATGACTACCTGACCAAGCCCTTTGAATTCGGCGAACTTTGTGCCCGTATGCGAGCATTAGTCCGCCGCACACGCGGTTTCACAACCCAGCAGATACAACACAAAAACATTGTCATAGATCCTGCTGCACATAGTGTCCATATAGATGATAAACCTGTTGATCTATCAAGACGCGAATTTTCCCTGCTAGAGGAATTGATATCGAAAAAAGGACAGGTACTATCTCGACACTATCTCGAAGAAAAACTCTATGGATGGGGTGACGAAATTGAGAGTAACGCTATAGAAGTTTATATTCACCACCTACGCAAAAAATTTGGTTCGGATCTAATTAAAACCGTCCGGGGCGTCGGCTACATGGTACCAAAAGAGTAAACACCTGATGTCTATCCGCTATCGCTTAATGCTTAGAATCATAATCGTTTCTATATTAATAGTCGGCGGCGGCGCATTGTTCGCCTATGAAGACGTCAAGCACGAAGCGCGTGAACTATTCGACGCCCAACTTGCAAGATCAGCTCGACTATTGCTCAGCATGGTACAAACATATAATGAAACCGTAGACTTTCCAAGCCTGCAAACACGTTTGAATGAGAACCAGTTAATACTTGATACGCCTGGACAACTTGAAGAGGGAGAAGAGCTTGAGTCTGGACACGTTTATGAAACGAAACTCGCCTTCCAGATCTGGGGAAATAATAATGACCTGCTTCTGAGATCAATAAGCGCACCCATCCAGCCAATTACAGTACAGAAAAATGGCTACAGCTATCAAACTATAAATGGGCAGCAATGGCGCGTCTTTAGCCTGCCAAGCAAAGACAAACGCTATCTATGCCTAACCGCTGAACGCCTTGATGTGCGTAATGACCTGATCGGTAAAATAAGCTCAGACCTTTTCATCCTGTTTGTTGTGCTTATCCCTGTTCTGTCTATCATAATGTGGTTTGCCCTCGGCCAGGGGTTACAGCCTTTACAGAAACTCGCATCGCAAATTCACAGGCGCGGCGCTGAAAAACTGGATTCAGTTTCTGAAAGAAATGCACCATCCGAAATTAGCACAATCGCAAATGCCATTAATAAATTATTGGCGCGTCTGAAAGAAGCGTTAGATCGCGAAAAAAGAATTACCTCTGATGCGGCGCACGAACTTAAAACGCCCCTGGCTGCAGTCAGACTACACGCAGAACTCGCGCAAAAAGCGACGAATAAAAACGACAGAATTGAATCCATTAATCAGGTGATAAATGGTATTGATAGAACAACTCATCTTGTCGAGCAACTACTGACTCTTGCCAGGCTTGAACCCGAATCCTTAAACCTTAACTTCGAAACCTTGAATCTCAAACAGATAACAATCGAAGAAACAGCGCTCTTAACGCCACTTGCTTTCAAAAAAAACATTGATCTTTCAGTCAGCGCAAATGATGATATTTTTGTTAAGGCCGAAGATGTATCATTAAGACTACTAATAAGAAACATTCTAGACAACGCAATCTCATATACCCAGGCAGGGGGAGAAGTTAAATTAACTTTATCTTCAATAAACAACAGAATATGCCTGAGCATTGAAGATAACGGTCCTGGCATTCCTCCGGATGATCGAAAACGCGTATTCGAAAGATTCTACAGGGGACAAAATCATGAAACCCAGGGCTGTGGCATTGGCTTATCAATCGTTACGCGCATAGTAGAACTATACAATGCAACACTGGAGATGAATGAACCCGAGACCGGCACGGGCCTGATAGTTACTGTCTGCATCCCGGTAGTTTAGTTGCTTCAAAGATTAAAATATAAATTCGATTTTTTGAAAGGCTCCAGTATTACCGACCTGCTATAGCCCGGAACTATAACTAGTAAGACTTAATAAATTTCTCCAGCTGATCAGCAGGCACTGGCCGACTAATCAAATAACCCTGCGCTATATCACAGCCAAGCTCCCTTAACAGGTCTAGCGTCTCCCTTTCTTCCACGCCCTCGGCAACAACCAGGAGACCCAGGTTATGGGCCAGCTCAATGGTTGACCTCACAATAATTTCACTGTCTACACTCGTGGTCATTTCTCTGACGAATGACTGGTCAATTTTGATCTCGCTGACCGGCAATTTTCTCAAACGACTCAAGGATGAATAACCGGTACCGTAGTCATCAATAGACAACGTCACTCCGAGAAAGCAGATATATTCAAGAACTTCAGACAAGCGATCATATTCAGAAAGAAACAGGTTTTCTGTAATTTCAAAAGCAATAAACTGGCCTTGGCTCTCATCTTTGATCAGTTTATGCAGACTCAAGATAAAATCTCTGCTCATCAAGGTCTGGGGCGACACATTCACCGCAATTCTGATACGGTAACCGATTTTATCCCAGGCTATGGCTTGCTTTATGGCCTGTCCAATCGCCCAATAGGTGTAATCATCAATCAAGCCGTTCTGCTCGAGCGCATGTATAAATACATTGGGTGGAACCTGGCCCCGCCCGACACTTTTCCATCGCCCCAATGCTTCAACAGAAACTACCTGGTTAGTAAAAATTGAAATCTTTGGCTGATAATATAACTCAAACTGCTGCTCATCGAGCGCCGTGCGTAAATCAGCAACCATTGTCAGGCGACCTGGCGTGGAGCGATCAAAATCAGAATTATAGAGACTCACACCAAGGTTATTACTTTTCGCCATATACATCGCCGAATCCGCATGACTTAATAATACATTTATATCCTCGCCATGATCTGGATACACAGATATTCCGATACTCGCGTTTACCGCCACTTCAGTGCTATTAACACTAAACGGCTCCTTCAGCGAGAGCAGAATTTCTTTCGCTCTTGCTACCGCACGCTCCTCATTGTGCGAAGGCAATACTATGATAAACTCATCACCACCAAGACGGCCCAGGGTTTCATTAGAAAGCACATTTTTCTGGAATCGCCGGGCAATTTTTTTTAGCAGCAAATCACCGACATCATGTCCAAGTGCCTCATTGATTTCCTTGAACCGATCAAGATCAATTAATATCAAACCGATATTATCTTTATTGAGTTCTGCCAGAGAGATATTGCGCGATAGACGATCATGAAACAGTGAGCGATTGGGTAATGCGGTGACCGTATCGTAGAGCGAAAGATATTCAAGCTCCTTGTTACTTTCTATTAACTGTTTATTCAGTATCTCGAGGCGCAACCGATAGTCGTCATTAAGCTTGCTTGTCTCTTCCATTCGTTTTACGGCTATTGCGTTTTCAATGGCAATAGAGACGATACTGGCAAACATCTGTAATAGACTTAAGTCTCGATTACTGAATTCATTAGCACCTTTTTTATTAATGCCCGCGATGCCACCCAGAAAATGCTCACGGCCCTGCAGTGGTACCAGAATGACATTCGATGCTTCATCCTCCCAGAGATTGCGCTCCTCCTCACTCAGGTCTTTCAGAACACCTCTCCACCAGGGTTTTTTATTTTTCCAGACCCAGCCGCAAATACCGAATTCCAGGGGCAGTGACTCCCCCACTATTTCTTCTGCATTCTCGCCCGAACCGCCTCTGTAGGTATAGGTTTCACAATTCTCATCAAGCAGGGGAATAAGCAGGGTCTTAGCGTCAATCAGCTTACGGGCACGCTCCGAAACAATATGGAAAACCCGGTCAAGGTCCAGCTCGCTACCAATCTCCGTGAAGGTACGCTGCAACAGCTCGATTTCAGCCTCTTTCTCCTCGAGGCTTTTGCTCAGGTCAATAACATTCGAGTTTCTGGTGCGATCAGTGGCCACTAATCATAACCTCATATGAATCAGATAGTTATAGTTTCAGACGCGCGTATCATATTTACAAGTTTAGTACACGTACGCGAAATTATACTATATTAGTAATTTCTAATATTTGGTAAATAAACAGAGTTATTGGTGACAGGTGCTAATACGTAATATTTTTTGGGAATATTAAGAAAAACAGACTCAGGCCTTATGCCGATTCTTGAGATCGACATAGTGTTTGGCTGAATAAATCAGAAATGCCCTTTCTTTTTCAGTTAATTCGCGGACTTTTTTTACAGGGCTGCCCAACCAGAGATAACCGCCTTCAATTTCTTTTCCCGGCGGGACCAGGCTGCCCGCACCAATCATGGCGCCTTTCCTGATAATTGAACCATCGAGAATGGTCGAACCCATACCTATTAAACACAGGTCCTCCACGGTACAGGCATGTAACACCACGCCGTGTCCCACCGTAACATCACTACCCACCGTTAGTTTATTTCCGCCTGGGGCGAACTCACTGCCATGGGTAACATGCAAAACACAGCCATCCTGAACATTAGTCCGCTCCCCCACGGTAATGGAGTGAATATCACCCCGCACGGAACACACCGGCCATACAGAGCTATCGGCGCCAATAACAACATTACCCGTCACAACTGCGCTATCATCTATGAAAGCAGAATCTGCAACCTGGGGGGTCCATTTTTCAAATGTTCGGATTGTCATGGCGGAACATTATGACAAAACATAATGACATGTACACAGCTATCTGCCGCATGAGTAAAATAAATAACATATGAATCTACACAACCAGCTAAAACAGGTTCTCAGAAAAATTCACGCCCTCAAGCAATGGCTAATCATCACCCTGGAGTCTCTCGACCTTCAAAATCGAACTATCCGGACCTGCAGCCAAACAGTCATCGCACTGAAGAAAACCTGTGCGTGGACAATAAAGACAGCGAGGCATTTAAAAAATTTCACGATAAAAACATACAGAAAAATACGAGAAACTACTTTACTGTCCATTGATTATGTAGCCCGAAAAAAATTTCTGTTCGAACAGTGGTCAAACAGAGTTATCAAACCACGACGGGATAAATTTATCCAAAGGGGCCGGGAACTGCTGCTGCATACTGCGCAGGCCATTTCCCATATCATAAAAACGATCAGTCACTACCTGTGGCAGCTTACGTGTGAAGGCACACAATATAGTTTCACGCAACTTCGCACTCTGAGCATTGCCATCTTTAAGGCCGGCAAGCTTTTTCTCATTCAAACGTGGATTTTTCTTGCCTATTGCAGCAGGAAATTACGGCACTACGCAAAATTATTCTATATCGATCTAATCAAGGACTGTAGATACAGCTGGCGCATTTTCAAACTTCTATTAAAGCTGTTTTATAAATACAGTCGCATCGCAGCAGCCCTGAGCAATAAAGCACTCAGGCGCGCCGCGGTTTTTCTTGTTTTCTGCCTGGGCAAGGCCTGGCTATATTTCAAATACTTCCTGGTTCTATCAGGTAAATACAGCCTCATTACTCTTCGCCTTATCGACCGTGGCTTTAAGCGCACAGGCGTCCTGTTAACGCTTGGTCTACTCAAATTCTGGCATGTCCTGATTTTATTTGGACAGGGCCTGTCCATCATTGCCGGTTATCTATGGCGTCTATTGATACGGTTGATTATTGGGCTACTCAAACTCACTCGCACTATCCTTGTAGCGACAGACAGTGCCTTCAAAAAAACCGGTTACCTCTTAACTTTTTCCCTAATAAAAATCTGGCAGTTATCTGTCGCATTTATCTGCCTGCTGGCCTCTGCTATCAATCGAGCTACAGAAACCATCCTGGCTTTTATTGTACAAAGCATTCGAACCACTGGCGTTCTTCTGTGGCGCTCCCTGAAATACCTGTTATGGTCGCCAGTCATCCTGCTCAATGCGATATTGCCGCAGGTTGTTATTGATCATCTAAAACAATACGCACGACTCATTCGTCTGGACAAGCCCATCGGCATCCTGCTGTTGCTGTGGCCAACCCTGATGGCACTGTGGATTGCGGCCGGGGGATGGCCTGATATTAATGTGCTACTGGTTTTTGTTGCCGGTGTCTTTCTCATGCGCTCCGCGGGTTGCGCCATTAATGACTATGCAGATCGCGAGATTGATCCACAAGTAAAACGCACCAGGGACAGGCCTTTGGCCTCGGGCGCCATTACCGTCATCGAGGCCCTTGTTATATTTGTCTCACTCAGTGTGATGGCGTTCATGCTGGTGTTAATGATGAATGGCCTGACCATCACCATGTCTTTTATCGGTATCGCCCTGGCGGTCACCTATCCCTTTATGAAGCGCTATCATTATTTACCCCAGGTCCACCTCGGCGCCGCTTTTGGTTGGGCCGTGCCGATGGCCTTTGCCGCGCAGGCCAATGAACTGGCACCGGTTGCCTGGCTGTTATTTTTCGCCACCGTTTTGTGGGCAACCGCTTATGACACCATGTATGCAATGGTCGATCGAGACGATGATATTTTGATCGGCGCCAAATCCACCGCCATCTTATTTGAAGATGCCGACACACTTATTATCGGCATTATCCAGGCCATACTCATCATTTGTTTAATCATGATTGGCGTGAAAGCCGAACTGGGCGGCCTGTATTTTCTAAGCGTCGTTATCGCTACCGGCTTTGCCGCGTGGCAACAGTTTCTCATTAAAGACCGGGACCCGTCACAATGCTTCAAGGCATTTTTAAATAATAACTGGTTTGGCCTTATTCTTTTCACCGGTGTTTTTCTTGAATACCAGATTGGCAGCATAGCTACGTAATACCAGCCATAAGTCATAGCTTCGCCATCGAATATCAAAACAAACCCTTCAAATAGATAATGACTATATATTTTCGTCTAAAAAGGTGGCAGCGTTACCATTCACTGCCATGTTACACAGCCGGGACGTATTCGCATCACAATATCTGACACTGGCTCCGGGATTTGAGAAGAAGATATCACGGCTCTGTTTCAGCCTTTTAGCCGTCTGCCTGAACGCAGCTACTCGGTTCAGGGTGCCGGCATTGGACTTTCAATCGCCAAACAGCTCACCGAACTCATGGATGGTTTAATCGGAGTCGAATCCGTGTACGGCCAGGGAAGCACCTTCTGGATCGAATTACCCGAGGCATCAGAAGCAATACAGGCAGAAGTAACAAAATAAAAAAACCGCAAATAAACAACTGCACGATACTGTCATTTAATTTGCATAAACAGAAAAGCTTTGTGATAAAGCGCCTGTATTCAAGCGGTAATATGGAGCGGGTGAAGGGAATCGAACCCTCGTGATTTGCTTGGGAAGCAAAAGTTCTACCATTGAACTACACCCGCCTGTTTTTTCTGCTTGCCTCAAAGTGCGCGCGCGATACTCCAGACATCAACACGCTCCACCCCCGCTCTTTTCAGGGCGATTGCCAACTCATTCACCGTAGAACCCGTCGTGACCACATCATCGACGATTGCCACATGCCTGTATTTAACCTGCTCGACGACTTTAAATGCACCGCGCAGATTTTTTCTGCGCTGGCCGGCATCCAGCCCGGTTTGAGATTCCGTTTCTCGCATTCTTTCAACCAGGTTTAGCTCCAATGGCAGGCCTGTCCTGCTGGCAACCGCCCTGGCCAGTTCA
>Ga0224506_10001422_pt1 | contig 17127 bp, 15 predicted proteins | sample SF_Jan12_sed_USG_2_FD_169108 | JGI IMG/M metagenome (GOLD analysis project Ga0224506, IMG submission 169108) | Sediment microbial communities from San Francisco Bay, California, United States - SF_Jan12_sed_USGS_8_1 | ecosystem: Environmental > Aquatic > Marine > Sediment | place: USA... | reverse complement strand
GGCCTATTCTGGACCGGAGCGAAGAGTCTGGAATTTGGACTAATCGATGGCCTGGCAAGCAGTGCCTATGTGGCGCGAGAGCTGATTGGTAACGACAAGTTGTTTGACTATACCCAGCGTCCCGGTGTGTTCGAACGTTTTAGTGAGCAGTTTGGAAGTGGTGTGGCCCAGGCCATTCTGCGTATCGGCGCAGAGCGTACTGTTGAGTTACGCTAAAACATCCTAGAGGACCTGAACACCGGCTGTCTCCAGCATCGAGACCAGCCGGATCAGGGGCAGACCGATGAGGGCGTTGGGATCCTCGCCCTGCATGCGTTCAAACAGGGCGATGCCCAGTCCTTCCGATTTAAAGCTACCCGCACAGTTATACGGGCGTTCTCTTTGCAGATAATGTTCTATCTGCTCATCACTTAGATGGCGGAACTGTACTGCGAAGGGCACTCGATCGAGCTGGGCTATGTCACTGCGACTGTCGTACAGACAAAGTCCGGTCTGAAAGATAACCAGCTGGCCCGTAGCGGTCTTCAGCTGCTCGAAGGCCTTGTCGTGAGTTCCGGGTTTGCCAAGGATCTTCTCACCCAGTACAGCCACTTGATCCGAACCAATGATTAGAGCATCAGGGTGACGTTTAGCCACGGCACGGGCCTTGGCCTCGGCCAAGCGCATTACCATTGCCTCTGCAGTCTCTCCCTCCAGACGAGACTCATCGATCTCCGGTGAGTCACACTCATAGTCCAGACCAAGGCGGTCCAGCAGCTCGCGACGAAAGGGGGAGCTGGAGCCCAGTATCAGTTTCACGGCGGCCAACCTAGATATTCTTCGCCTGCTCGATGGCATTGCCGATGTAGTTGCCCGGCGTCATCTCCATCAACAGTTGTTTGGCTTCATCGGGGATATCCAGCTTGGCAACAAAGGCCTGCATGATCTCCTTGTTCACCCGCTGGCCACGGGTCAGCTCCTTGAGTTTTTCGTAGGGCTGTTCAATACCGTAGCGGCGCATCACGGTCTGTATCGGCTCGGCCAGCACCTCCCAGTTGTTGTCCAGGTCAGCATCCATTGCGGCGGCATTGATCTCCAGCTTGGAGATCCCCTTCAGGCTGGCCTGGTAGGCCAGTACCGAGTGCGCCACACCGACACCCAGATTACGCAGTACGGTGGAATCGGTCAGGTCACGCTGCCAGCGGGAGACCGGTAGCTTGGCTGCCAGATGGGTAAAGATGGCATTAGCCAGCCCCAGGTTGCCCTCGGAGTTTTCAAAATCGATGGGATTGACCTTGTGCGGCATTGTGGAGGAGCCCACCTCACCTGCGATGGTCTTCTGCTTGAAGTAACCGAGGGAGATATAGCCCCAGATGTCGCGATCGAAATCGAGTAATACGGTATTGAAACGGGCAATGGCATCAAACAGTTCGGCAATATAGTCGTGTGGTTCGATCTGAATGGTATAGGGATTCCAGTCCAGTCCCAGGCCATTGATAAAGCGCTGCGCCACGCCGGCCCAGTCGATGTTGGGGTAGGCTGACAGGTGGGCGTTATAGTTGCCGACCGCGCCGTTGATCTTGCCCAGTAGCGGCACCATCTTCATCTGCTCGCGCTGACGCTGGAGGCGGAAGGCAACATTGGCCATCTCTTTGCCTACGGTAGTGGGCGAGGCAGGCTGGCCGTGGGTACGTGACATCATCGGCTGCTCGGCATGTTCATGTGCCATATGCTGTATGGCGTCGATCACCTCATCCATCATCGGCAGCAGTACCTGGGTACGTGCTTCGCGCAGCATTAGGCCGTAGGCGAGGTTGTTGATATCTTCGGAAGTACAGGCGAAATGGATAAACTCACTGACCTTTATCAGCTCGTCATTACCGGCAATGCGTTCCTTGAGGAAGTATTCGACCGCTTTTACATCGTGGTTGGTGGTGCGCTCGATGTTTTTGACTCTCTGCGCATCTTCTTCAGAGAAGTTCTCGACGATATCGTTCAGCAAACGGGTGGCGGAGCTGCTCAGTCTCGGTACTTCAATGATGTCATCGTGTTCGGCCAGCATCTGTAACCAGCGTACCTCGACCAGGACACGGTGGTGAATCAGGCCATATTCGCTGAAGATAGGACGAAGATCGGCAACTTTGTTGCCGTAGCGGCCATCTACGGGTGAGATGGCAGTAAGTGAGGATAGCTCCATGTTGGCTCCGGGCTGAAGGATCACAGTTCAAATTGGAGCCAAATGATACACCAATGAGCCGGTGGTTACACGGTTGAGGAGCGTATGCCAGTGCTGCTTACGGGCAACACCGGCAGAGAAATAGGGTCTTACAGGGGGCGGTAGATCAGGCCATTCTTTAACAGTAATTCTTTCGGTGCCAGCTGGGTCAGGTGATACCAGCCATCGTCATCGGATTCGGCGATGCGATCAAATGTATAGTCAGAACCATTCTGATTGAGGTTTTGATAGATAGGTCGTCCCAGATGAGAGCCGATGATGGGGGGATATTCGGAACCACTTTGTTGCATGTCAGATACACTCCTTATTAAAAAAACGCATATTGTATATAGAGTCTATCGGTCAGGAAAGTTCCTAGCTTGAAATAACATATGTGATCTATTACACATTTTTTACAATACGAAGAGAATCACCGATTATTGGCTTAATGGCAGGATAATATGGAAACTGGAACCCTCGCCCTGTTTGCTCTCGAAATCTATTTCGCCATGCATTGCCTCCACCAGTTTCTTGGTCACAGTCAGACCAATCCCGGTACCTTCGTGGTGATATTCCTGCCCCAGCATGTCAAAGGGATTAAAGACCCGACTGTGCAGTTCTTCTGAGATGCCAATTCCAGTGTCAATAATTGAAATCTTCAATTGCCGGGAATTCAGGACCTGAAGCAGCAATGTCACGCTACCATTGACGATATTGTACTTAATTGCATTGGAGAGCAGATTTATGATGATCTGCTTCAGGCGTTTGGGATCAACCAGCAATGAGTAATTGGCACGATCCATTATATCAATCGTGATGTTCTTTTTATCTGCCAGAGGCCTTACCAGCTTTATAGATTCCGCCAGTATCTCCTGGATCTGTACTGTAGCTAGTTGGATATCGAAGTTACCCGATTCGACTCGACTAAGGTCGAGCATTTCGTTAATAAGGCTCAATAGGTGATCACTGGCACTATGAACCTCCGAAACATAATCGGCCTGAACAGCGGATAATTCCTCCATCTCCAGCAGCTGTGTAAATCCAAGAATGGCATTCATTGGTGTACGCAGTTCATGGCTGACGCGGGAGAGAAACATGGATTTTGCTTCACTGGCCTGTTCTGCCGATTCCTTGGCCTTGATAAGGGCTGATTCTGCCTGCTGGCGTTGCCGATTCTCATTTTGTAATAGATTGATGGAGTGTTTTAATTCTATGGTACGTTCATTAACCTTTGCTTCAAGATTGCTGTTCAATTCTTTTATAGTTCTGTTGGCAAAATAGATATCACTATTATCACTGACTTCAACAATAATTGAATCTGTAGTGCCGTCCAGATTGATGATCGGTTTTGCCATAAAGTCGATGAAAAAATCTCGCTGGTCGTTGAGTTTTATTAACATGCCATTTTCGATATAGCCGTCAGATACAAGGTTTTCTATTAGCTGTTTGATTTTCTGTTGGTTAGCAGGATTATATGAGAATGGTGGAGTCTCCCAAAGTAGGTTTCCCAGCATCTCTTCTTTATACTGTTTACTAATCTGAAAGACGGTAGGGTTTATATCCACAATGCATCCTGCTGGAGTAAGAATGTAAATATTTTGAAATGATTGATTGAAAATGGTTTGGAAACGTTGCTGGCTAATCAGGTTGCATTTTTCCATTTGCACAGCGTCAGCATAATGGTGCAATGTTTTCAGTAGAGATTCAGTATCTAGAGGTTTATATAGGTAGTCGTCAGCACCTTTTTTTACTGCCTCTACCGCGTAGTTTGAATCACGAAATGCGGTCATCATAATGCACTTTATATGTGCGATTGCATGTTTAAGTTCAGGTACCAGATTTAAACCAATATCTTTACCAATTTTAATGTCCAGGAGGGCGATGTCTGGTTGGAATGTTTTTAGCAGGTTCTTTGCTAAAATAAAGTTTGAAGCAGTCTGTATTTCAAAAGCTCCTTTCTCAAACTCGAGTACATCCTGGAGTGATTCCAGTATATCAATGTCATCATCGACAATCATGATCTTTGTAGGCTCTGTTACATTGGATGGTAATAACTGTGCATTCATGACTGAATAGCCTTTGTAGATGGAGAGGCACTTAATAGTTTAATGATAGTGATCATATCTTCGGGTTCAAAGGGTTTTAGTAAGCAGCCGCAAGACATGAAATCCTTGAGAGGCATTTCATATTGATTGCTGTCTACCAGGAGCGTGAAGCATTTGTCCGGGTGCGATTGGTGGATTTTGTAAAGTAAAAGAATATTTTCCATTACTTTTGAGTCAGTCTGAATTATTGTTTCAGAGATATCAGTTTCGAGCTTGTTCAAGTCTTCCATTGACTTTATGAGAGTGTATGGTACGGGTGAATTCATGGCTAGTTGGTCGACCAGGTTCTGGCAGTTTGTGGATAAAACAATACGAACCAATAATTTATCATTGGTCTCGTTTAGTGTGATTTTATCTGGCTTGTGATGGATTGTTATTTCATCAGGTGAAACCAGAAACTCGATAAGTTGTTCACAACGGTATGCCGACATTATAACGACTTCACCCTGGCCATTATTCTGACGATAGGCATCGAATATTTCAAAACCATTATGGTTATGTAATTTCCCATCAATAAAAATGACATCATAGGTGTTATTTTCAATCAGGCTTATTGCAGAATCGTAGTCATAACTTGTATCCACAACATAATCTTCGAGTTCCAGGATTGCCTGCAGGGCATCAATCAAATCTCGGTTGTCATCAATGAGTAATAAATGCATAGAAATATCTTTAATCTATGATTCTGTTATCAGGAAGCCAAAGGGTCATGCATGTACCCTTGCCAGGAGTGGATGTTACCTCGATATCACCCTGATGCTGCTGCATGATCTGTTTCACTGTAGGCAGGCCAAGCCCGACGCCAAAGCCTTTGGTGCTGAATAATGGTTCGAAAATTTTGTGCATGGTTTTTTCATCTATACCCGGACCAGTATCCTCAATGAGTATAGAGACCCGGTTGTTACTATGTTCGGTAGAGATCGTGAGAGATAATTCGGTTTCTGGCCGGAAACCATCTTCCGTCATCGATTGACAGGCATTCTCTACAATGTTGATGACAGCACGGCGCATGCGTTCAGGGTCCAGATTGAGATGGACATCATTGAGACCGTAGTCTGCTAATAGACGAATACTGTCAGGTATGTGTTGTTCTTCCAGAATATTTTTCAGCCAGTCATCCAGTCGTGTGTCCTTTTCCGATATGTCGGTTATACGGGTAAAATCCAACAACTCATCAATAATATGATCACAACGCTGTATGTTTCGCTCAACTCGTGTGATGGCATTACTCAGTTTGTCATTATCCTGGTCGACCATTTTTTTAATCAGATACATGGATGGTCGCATGGCGCCTAATGGATTACGTAATTCGTGACTAACTGTAGCCGTAAGTTGCCCAAGTGTTGCCAGGCGCTCTTTTCTGACAAGTTCATCCTGAGTTTGTCTAAGCTCCTGGGTACGTTCATCTACCAGGATCTCCAGTTCTTTACGATGTCGTTCCAGTTCTTTTTCGGTCGCGTTTTTTTCTGTAACATCTATACCCATAGAGACGATGTAGTCCACTTCACCATGTTCATTTTGTAATGGACGATTTGACCACATAATGAGTCGTTCAGCACCTTGCTTGTTTAGCCAGTGGTTTGTATATTCGGATGGGATTTTTTCCGGACTGGAAAACATTTGCTTGGCAGTTTCGGACATGTCGGGTTTTAATAACTTCTCCCAAATATAATATCCAAGTATTTCTTCCTGTTTAAAACCCGTAGTCTCTTCACATGCGCGATTAAATCGAATTACCTTGCCTCGTTTATCCAGAACCACTACGAGAGCACCGGCGGAGTCTAGGATAGCACTGACAAAGTTCCTTTCTTCTCGTAGAGCCTTTTCGAAAATCTTGTGGTCGGTAATGTCATGTACTGTGCCGATCATACGGATCGGCTCTCCAGTTTCATTTCTATATACCTTGCCGCGCTCATGCACAACACGAATCTCTCCGCTGGGTCTGACAACACGGTGTTCAATACTATAGGGTGTGTTTTCATCGGCGACGGTTGCACCTACTGCAGCGCTAACACTATCGCGGTCATCCGGATGTATGGTTTCTACAAATGCCTCATAGGTTGCGCCAAAGGCTTGTGGTTGTTGACCAAAGATACGATATATTTCATCGGTCCAGCGCAGGTCGCCATTTAACATGTTCCAGTCCCAGCTGCCAATATGAGCAATCTCTTCTGCCTTGGCATATGTCTCTTCACTACGTTTCAGGGCTGCTTCGATCTCTTTTTGTTCACTTATGTCAATAAACGAGGCCATAAGACATAGTGGTCGACCCTCACTATCGGCTGAAATGTTCGCGGATAGATGTGCAATAAAGTTGGACCCGTCTTTGCGAACGGCCATCATTTCTGTAGTGACATTTTTATTCTGGAATAGCAACTCAATAATTTTCGTTGCCTGAATTGGCTCCTGCCAGAAGGTTGTGGCTATCTGTCCGTTAATTTCATCACTGGAATCGTAGCCCCACATCTTAACCATGGCATCATTTACATAGAATATATATCCGTCCAAATTTCCCATGGCAATACCAAGTGGTGAATTGGCGATTGCTGCATCTTTGATAATCAGATCATGCTGGTTTTTCCTTCTTTCAGAGATATCCATAAAGGTAACGACCAGTCCGTTCTTACCCGGTTTAAGTCTCAGGGGAGATGTCCAGTATTCGACTTCAATATGGGTATTATCGGCAGTACAGAATATGTCATGTTCTGAATGAAGTTTATCTCCCGATAATAGCGACTGTTGTATAGGGTTTTGTTCTCTTGAATAGACTGAACCATATCTATCGCTGAGTGATAGCAGTTGTTGGACATGTTTGCCGAGTAATTGTGCCTCGGACTTATAGCCAAGCATACGTAAACATGCCTGGTTTGCAAAGGTGACACTGCCGTTTACATCAAGACCAAATATGCCTTCATCTGTAGAGTTGATTACATTCAGGGTAAATTGATTCTGTTCCTTCAGCTTGTCTGTTGCCAGTTTCAGTTGCTCTGCCAACTGGGTGATAGTCTGGTTGAAGAGGCTGATTTCATCAAGGCTGGTATCATCTGGAGACAAACTGTCACCATTACTGAGAAATGAGGTTGCTATTCCCTTTAGTAATTTAAATCGGCTCAGTACAAATAAGTTAACCAGCAGGATAACCAACAAGGAAAGCAAGAACTGGACAGAGATGATGTTTAGGGCGAGTGCGTTTGACGCCGCAAGATCTGTACTCAAATCCTGCTGAATAAAAATATAACTGGATGAATCGGGACGTAGTGCCCCTTGTAGCGTGTTATAGCGTATCGGGATAATACCAAAGACACTTTCCTGATCGGCATCTAACCAAATAGAAACCTTATCATGCTTGAGCCGGCTGCTTATATGTTCAAGTACGACATCGGCCCTGTTTCCGATTCCCTGTTGTATTGATTGTTGCAGTGTTTGTCCGCGATATGCCATGTGTATCGATGCAATAACATTGCGTGATTCACTAAATAGTAGAGCATTTCGAAAATCACTGTTTTCACCCAGTTTGGATATTTCATGTTGAACCTGTGAGAGGTTCTGTGTATTGAGAAAGAACCGAATCGTGTCTGCACTATGAGTAAGTGTTCGACGTACATCATTTTGTGTTTCTTTGATGATACGGTCTTTACTCGTAGTAATACTATAGAAATAGGTATAGGCGCCTAGTAATAACGGTAGGCCCAATAAAAGACCAATAAGAAGAGTGCGAATTGATATATTCATAGCCGTTTACTTTTTCATATCAGTGAACAAATCTGCGGGATTGAGAGTTCCCTGGACGAGTTTTTTACTCAGCATGGTATGTGCCAGCTTCTCGCTAGTGGCCAATAGACCTGGCTGTGGGCCGGAGATGAGTTGATGATTGAGCGCACGATCTGGAAGCAACAAGCCATCGTAAGAACTTAGCAGAGAAGATTTATCTAATTGCAGGCGACGGTTAATGATCTTCATAGCTACAGGATCTCGAGCCTTAACCTGCTCAATAGCTCTGTACCAGGCATCTTTCAAGCTCTGGAATTGTTGCTGGTGTGTCGCGTAGGCCCGGTTATCGATTACCAGTACGTCAACAATCTCGTTGTCGAGCATGCTACTGTCAAATAGTACCGTTGCTCCCTGCTGCTTCAGCGTGGAACATACAGGTTCAAAACTGACGACAGCATCAACCTTATGGCTGTTGAAGTAGGCGATATGCTGATGGTGTTCAATAGGGACGATTTGAATATCATCTTCATCCATATCGTTCTTCTGTAGGGCACGGCTAAGAAAGTAGGCCCCCAGTGCAGTATTTTCCACACCGACACGTTTACCCTGTAACTGTTTGAATGTCGTTATTCCGGAATGTCCGAGGATGGCATCGCCACCTTTTGAGATATCCAGTACCAATAATATTTTTGGAGCCAGCCCCTCAGACTGCAGGGTAAAGACCTCGTCCATGGTAAGAGCCGCGGCATCAATAATGCCATTACGATAGGCATTCAATACCTGTGAGGCGGAGGTGTACTCAACCAGATGGATCTGTTGCTCTGAAAATAACTCCTGCTCACGTGCAAGATAGAGAGGTTCATAGCCTGGCCAGATGTTTGTACCGAGATTCAGTGGTGCGGGCTCCTGTACACAGCCGGGCAGGGTGAGACCGATAATAAAGAGCAAGCCTGTTAATCTTGTCCGCATCTGTATTGCTGGCGTAAATAACATGTCGACTCCTTTCTTTGTTATCGATGTCCTGATATTGCATTCCATATTACCCGAGTATTTTGCTATGGAATGTAAGATATCTGTAAAAATAACCCGAATTACATGGATTTAGTCCCTGAACATCCGGCAGAGCGAGAATGATGCTCTTCACCATACGGAATACATCTCATGTATAATGATCGTATTCAACTGACTAAAATTCAGTATCTTTACAAAGATGAAGGGATCCCGTTACATGCTAGAAGCGTATAGAAAACATGTAGATGAACGTGCCAATCAGGGTTTGCCCCCGTTGCCGTTGAATGCAGAGCAGGTTGCCGCATTGGTGGAACTACTGAAGGCTCCTCCAGCGGGAGAGGAAGAGACCCTGGTCGAACTGTTGACCCAGCGTGTTCCCCCCGGCGTCGATGAGGCCGCCTATGTAAAAGCCGCTTTTCTAGCCGATGTGGCCAAGGGGAGTGTCGGCTCGCCAGTTGTCGACCGAGCGCTGGCAACCCGGCTGCTGGGTACCATGCTGGGGGGCTACAATATTGCCCCGCTGGTAGAGTTACTGGATGACAGCCAGATGGCCCCGATTGCCGTTGAGGCGCTATCCAAGACCCTGCTGATTTTTGACGCGTATCATGATGTGGCCGAGAAGGCCAAAACCAACGACTCTGCCAAACAGGTCGTCGATGCCTGGGCCAATGCCGACTGGTTTACCAGCAAGGCGCCCATGGCCGATGAGATTACCGTGACCGTATTCAAGGTCGATGGCGAGACCAATACCGATGACCTGTCGCCAGCCTCTGAGGCATGGAGTCGCCCCGATATCCCTCTACATGCCAAGGCGATGTTGATCAATACCATGGACGATGCGCTGGGCAAGATGGAAGCGCTGAAGCAAAAGGGTTATCCGCTGGCCTATGTCGGTGATGTGGTCGGTACCGGCTCGTCACGCAAGTCAGCCATCAACTCGGTGCTCTGGCACATGGGTCATGATATCCCTTATGTGCCGAACAAGCGTCAGGGTGGTGTGGTACTGGGTAGCAAGATTGCCCCGATCTTCTTTAATACCGCAGAGGATGCCGGCTCACTGCCGATAGAGTGTGATGTCAGCAAGCTGCAGATGGGCGATGTGATCACCATCAAGCCCTATGAGGGCAAGATCCTCAATCAGGCCGGTGAGGTGGTTTCCGAGTTTGAGCTGAAGCCCTCTACCATCGCCGACGAGGTACGTGCCGGCGGTCGCATCCCGCTGATCATCGGCCGTTCACTGACCGACAAGACCCGCGACCTGCAGGGGCTGAGCCCTTCCGAGGTATTCCAGCGTCCGGTCGCTCCGGCGGATTCCGGCAAGGGCTATACCCTGGCACAGAAGATGGTCGGCAAGGCCTGTGGTGTCACGGGTGCACGTCCCGGTACCTATGTGGAGCCGCGCATGACCACGGTAGGTTCCCAGGACACCACCGGCGGCATGACTCGTGATGAGCTTAAGGAGCTGGCCTGTCTGGGCTTCTCAGCGGATCTGGTTATGCAGTCCTTCTGCCATACTGCGGCCTATCCCAAGCCTGTAGATATCACGCTGCAACACAGCCTGCCCAGTTTTATTACCAACCGTGCAGGGGTTTCATTACGCCCCGGTGACGGTGTGATCCACTCCTGGTTGAACCGTATGTTGCTGCCAGATACGGTTGGTACCGGCGGCGATTCCCATACCCGTTTCCCTATCGGTATCAGTTTTCCGGCCGGTTCCGGTCTGGTGGCCTTCGGTGCCGCCCTGGGCGTCATGCCGTTGGATATGCCCGAATCGGTACTGGTGCGTTTCAAGGGTGAGATGCAGCCGGGTATTACCCTGCGTGACCTGGTCAACGCGATCCCCTATGTGGCTATTCAGAAGGGACTGTTGACGGTAGAGAAGGCGGGCAAGAAGAACGTCTATTCCGGTCGTATCCTGGAGATCGAGGGGCTGCCGGATCTGAAGGTCGAGCAGGCCTTCGAACTGTCGGATGCCTCGGCCGAGCGCTCCGCCGCCGGTTGTACCGTCAAGCTCAACGAAGCACCGATCATCGAATACCTGACCTCTAACATCACCCTGTTAAAGTGGATGATTGCCGAGGGCTATGCAGACAGACGCACCCTAGAGCGTCGCATCGAGGCGATGCAGGCCTGGCTGGATAAGCCGGAGCTGATGGAGGCCGATGGGGATGCAGAGTACGCCGAGGTGATCGAGATCGATCTGAACGAGATCAAGGAGCCGCTGTTGGCCTGTCCGAATGATCCAGATGACGTGAAACCCCTGTCCGAGGTAGCCGGTGTACATGTAGACGAGGTCTTTATCGGCTCCTGTATGACCAACATCGGTCACTACCGAGCCGCGGGCAAGGTACTGGAAGAGGTCGCCAATGTGCCGACCCGCCTGTGGGTGGTACCACCGACCAAGATGGATGAGCATCAGCTGACCGAAGAGGGTTACTACTCTATCTTTGGCAAGGCCGGTGCACGTACCGAGGTACCCGGTTGCTCTCTCTGTATGGGTAATCAGGCACGGGTGAAGGATGGTGCCACTGTGGTTTCCACCTCTACCCGTAACTTCCCGAACCGCATGGGCAAGGACTCACAGGTCTACCTGAGTTCAGCCGAGCTGGCGGCGGTTGCCGCGAAGTTGGGCAAGCTGCCCAGTGTTGCGGAATATATGGAGGCGGTGAAAGGCATCGAACCGATGGCAGAAGAGATCTATCGTTATCTCAACTTCCACCAGATCGAGGAGTATCAGAAGATCGCCGATAAGGTGATTCCGATCCTGGTGGTATAGACCCGCGGCAAAAAGACAAGGCCCGGAATAGAAACCGGGCCCTGTCACATCATCGATAGTTGTCAATGATGGATGAATGTCGTTACAGTTTACAGACAGTTCCGATTGCAGGTGAGATTCAATGTTCGACTTCCTGAAAAAGCATGCCAACGCAAGTCCGATAGAACAGCTTAAGCAGCACTTGAAAAAGATGGCCTATGAGCTTACAGATGATGGACAGCAGCTTGCGCAGCAGAAATTGAATGAAGGACTAGATCCTGTATCCCTGTCGGTACGTATTGCCTATACTACGATGGCCTACGATTTGAGTCAAACCGGAGCAGCTGCCACAGCCTTACTCCGTTTTCGTCCACAGGCAGCCGACATACTGAATATCTTGCAAGAATACAAACAACACGATTTGCTCAGTGAGGCCTACTGGCAAGAAGCACAGACATTGATCATTGCTATTAGTGCTATCAATGAACAACAGGAAGCTACAGTTAAAAAGGTATTGAGTGATCCATTGTTTGGTGAGCGACGTTTGGCACGAAGTATCTCGCACTAAAATACTTGGGTTATTTATTTATATCTGTACAGTCATTAATCCCTTTTTTAACTTCGAATATAATCATCTGGCTGCATTTATTTCTCTCTGTTTGCTCATCTCTTTGAGCAGAAATAATTTATTTTTCCCTATGTAATTACACAAAAGATAGGCACAAATCTCTGCTGTGTTTCATTTTAAGTGTGATATTTCAGTAGGATAGCGGTCTTTATCAAGATAGTCATATGTTCTAACAAACTAAACTTATCATATACATAAAAATACTTTTTTGTACCGTAATGGCACTTCGATTATAGATAGAGACTAACAGCCATGAAGAGGAGTAGTAGTATGGCGTATAAGACCCTAAGTCTGTCACCACTAGAAAATAAAATGTCCTTTTGCCGTCCGAGCATGACCTACTCAGAAGAGAAGATCAGTCTCGATGCGCCGGCCAAAACGGTGATGACAGACCTCACCCGGGTGAGTGCAGTAACGGCCAGTCCCATGTGCAGTATCGTTATGGCGCATGATCGCATGATCGCAAATGGCGTACGTATGCTGATTATTACCGATCAAAAAGATCATATCCTTGGTCTGGTAACGGATACGGATATTAATGGTGAAAAGCCCATGAGCTATATCCGTGAAGTAGGCGGCAGTCATGATGAAGTTGTTACTCGCGATATTATGACTCCGAAGGAAAAGCTTGAAGCGATGTCGATGAACGAGATCAATAATTCAACTGTTGGTGATGTGGTCGAGACCCTGAAGAGTGTCGGTCGCCAGCATGCGCTGGTCATGAATGAAGAGACCGGCCGTATTTGTGGTATTTTTTCTAGCAGCCAGATTATTCATCTGACCGGTAAGGAGATTGATCTCTCTGCCAAGTCGGGGGATTTCTCTGAGTTGCAGTCGGCGATTAGCTAGCTGTAGTTATATTTGTTAGCTTAGATAAGCAATGAGGGAGAGGCCGGATTTATCCGGCCTTTTTTGTGTGTTTATTTATTGAGTGAGAGCTTTATTCTTTTTGTTCTGTATTAATATCATGGCTGTCCTGAGATTACGCTTGCGGGCAACGGTCATGATATTTTCCTCCCTGAAAACCTACCTGAGTCATATTGTCAGAATAGAAGGTTGTGGTAATGTGTCAAATTAAGTTCTGGGTGTCTCCGTACTTATTCAAAATAATTAAAATGGATGCGCAGAATGCGCGCTGAACTTTAACGTTAGATTTATTCAAAGGCATGGGAAAATGCACAAAGATATTCTTAGGCGACTTCTGGAATCTGTTCCTCCAGACTCTGGAATGGAGTTACCACCAAAAATTTCTGTTGATATGCAATGTGAATTTATAGAATTTATTGAAGGTGAAAAATTAACAGCTAGATTCCCTAATTTTGATAGATACATGAATCCTTTTGGTTTCATGCAGGGGGGGATTATTGTGGCTGCTATGGACAATACCATGTCCCCTTTGAGCTATTCTGTTGCACCACCCAACATTACGAGTGGCATAGAAGCTACCTTTAAACGGCCCATTCGCAACAGTGATAAGTTCATTGATGTCATAGCTACTGTCGCTAATAAATCAGCGACTGGAATTTCCCTGCTTGCTACTGTTCTTAATTCAAAAGGAAAAGTTTCTGCATCAGGTATTTCTAAATGTGTATTTCTTACAAATAGAGTTAGAATCTAACAAATCGATCGTGTGGGACGGCTTGCACCCACAGCTTAAGCGTAATGTCTGCTTGTGCATCAATATCCTGATGCAAGAAGGTCCTTTACCTCTGCTCCTGGCTACAATCAGACATTCAGATACAAATACACGTAAGACAGCTTTGGAACGGTAGGGGAGTTATCTTGCTGATTGCACCATAGTGTTTTTGCCCGAATGCGCCGTCGTCAATATGTCAGAATTGATAAGCTGAAGCGTACTTCTACTATAGACTCATAACGGTATCGTGATTTTCTTCAAGAAGCCTATATATGCACTATCATTCCAAGGCCTACCTCCCAGTGCCTGATAGCGAATATTCCCGTCGGGATCCACCAGATAGGTCGCAGGTAGTCCTCTGGGTTTCCATGCCTCGGTGACCAGACCATCAACATCCATCAGGGTATTCAACTCAGGCGCTACCGCGGCCATAAAGCTAAACACTGTATCTTCATCCTCGGCGGTATTGATCAGTATGGCATGAAAATTTTCCCCGCCCATGGCATCCATCATGTCCTTGAGTGTCGGCATCTCCCTGCGACAGGGGCCGCACCAGCTGGCCCAGAAGTGGACGAATACCCATTTGCCTTTGAATTGTCCAAGCTCGCTGAAGTTACCATCCATATCCGACAGCTTCAGGGGCGGGGCAGGGCGAGCATCCTGCTGGATGATGCCTTTGGGTAGTTCATGCGCGATGCTTTGGCCGGTAGCCAGTGCAAGCAAAACAACGAAACTGAATCGGCCTAGCGTTGACACTGGATATTACTCATATGGATGGTCTTGATCGTCTCGCTCTGTGGTCCCTGGATCCTGATTGTAGCCTCCAGCTCTAGGGGTTGCCCGGTATAGGGCAGGATCAGGTTACCGCCTTCACGTTCATCAGGATGGAAGTCCAGTTGTTCCGGCATCAGGGTCCAGCGAAATGTCGACTGGAAACGCATGGCCAGATCCATGTCTTTCCAGATCTGTTTCCAGTAGGCTCGATCCCTACGTGGCACAGTCTTGCCTGAACTGTGAAATATCCAGTTATCCAGATCCAGCCAGATAATGTTTTGACTGGTGTTGCGAAAGTAGGCGGTGAGATAACAGTGTTGTTGTAAGCGTGTAACGGCCTTTTCAGGAAATCCCCTGGCCTCGTAGAATGCCCCTATCTGTTCCGGGCTTCGGGCAGAGATGGAGAGGCTGTACTCAGGTGTGCGTATCTCTGCAGCCCGGGAATAGGGGCCCAGGCTAAAAATGAGTAACAGGCTGATGGTTCTGAATGCATAGACAGGCATCGGATACTATTTATTGTTGAGGAAATTTTTGAGCAGGGGTGCAAACTCGGTCTCGTCCACCAGAAAGGCATCATGACCGTGTATGCTCTCGAGGGCAGCATAACTGACCTGGTGTCCGCTACTACGCATGGCCTCGGCCAGCTCCTGTTGTTGCCAGATAGGGAAGAGGCTGTCTGACTCCACACCGATGATCAACACATGATCTAGTACAATTTTTTCAAAGGCATTCTCCAGCACTCCTTCACCATGAGAACAAGCCTCGAACCAGTCCATCGCTCGTGATAGATAGAGATAACAGTTGGGATCAAAACTGCCTATAAACTTCTCTGAGTTATATTCCAGATAGGATTGCACCTCGAATTCAGCACCGAAGGGTTTCTTCGGTTGACTGGTTATACGTTTGCGACCAAAACGTTGTTGCCATTCGTCGGCGGAGCGGTACGAGCTGAGTCCCATCTTGCGGGCCATTTTCATGCCGCTGGCCGGTGGCTTGTCAAAGCGGTAATTACCTTCCAGCCACATCGGATCATTGACGATCATCTCCCGTTGCAGGGAGCGTATGGCAATCGCATAGGCGGTGGAACTGGATGCCGACGAGATCAGTATCAGGCGTCGGCTGATGCCACTATGCATGATCGATGCCGCCAGGGCGCTCATGCCCCCCAAAGATACCCCCAGCAGGGTATCCAGCTGGCGAATTTGCAGATGTTGCAGCAGTTGATAGCCGGCGTTGGCGATGTCTTCGATCGTCAGGTCGGGAAAGTCCAGACGATAGGGCTTCTGGGTCGCAGGATTGAGGGAAGCCGGACCGGTGGTGCCAAAGCAGCTGCCCAGTGAATTCATGCAGATAACATAATAGATGTTGGTGTCGATGGGCTTGCCCGGACCTATCATAAATTCCCACCAGCCCTGGCTTTTGTCCCTGTCACTACTGGCGGCATGTGCACTGGGAGACAAGCCGGTGAAGATGAACAGGGCATTGGATCTGTCTGCGTTTAACTCTCCCCAGGTTTCGTAGGCAATGGTAAGTTGGTTCAGGCTTTCGCCTCTATGCATCGGGAATTCGCTGGAAATATGGGCATATTTGGTGGCAGATGGGGCGGGATAAAAACTGTCCACAATATGAGTAATATTCGTCATTGTTATATTTCCGTTGCACAGAGATGTGGCAAAGGCCTAGTAAAGCAGTCGATTATAGAACGAAAATCATATCTAACCAATCGGTTCCAACAGAATTAGTATGGCTGTTTACGCAACCCTAACCAGAATCCCAGCCGTGAGAGCAATAATTCGATGAAAATAAATAACACGACAAGAACCAATAGATCACCCCAACTCATCATCAGAATCTGTTTCATCGCAAGTGCTGGAAACAGAGATTCGGGGATTTGATCCAGTCCAGGCGCCATTCCGCTAGAAGGGATATTTAAACGGCGTTTGAAAAAGCTGCCCAACAGATCCCCGAGCATGGCCATGCTGGCGATTAGCAGGCCGTGCCACAGGGTGAAGCCCAATAGTAGCGCAACAGGTGGGGTAAGCAGTAGTGAACCGCTCAGCCCCCGCCATGTTTTGGATGTGCCTAATAACCGCTGTGCACCGAGTTTGATGCCCAAATCCAGTGGCCAGTCTGCATGTGTGCCAAACAATCGGGCCAACAGCGGCGGGATGGCATTTGCGAAAACGATCACTCCGAGTAATTCCAGCATCATTTGATATATATCCATATCGAGCTAATTGTTGTAGTAGTTATTGTCTTATCTCAAGAGACGTCATCATATCTTTATGATACAAATAGCGTATACAGATATAA
>Ga0224506_10001421_pt1 | contig 17133 bp, 17 predicted proteins | sample SF_Jan12_sed_USG_2_FD_169108 | JGI IMG/M metagenome (GOLD analysis project Ga0224506, IMG submission 169108) | Sediment microbial communities from San Francisco Bay, California, United States - SF_Jan12_sed_USGS_8_1 | ecosystem: Environmental > Aquatic > Marine > Sediment | place: USA... | reverse complement strand
ATGTATCCTGGGCCATGGAAATTAACATTTCCTTGCAATCCGTATCGAAAAGCCCGTGAACTTCGATGAAAATTCGCCCGCTTTTAGAGAGGCCTTATAAAATATATACCTTCGGGATTATGGACACGGCTCGTGTACATGAGTCTTAGAAAAAAGAGGAGAACCCTCATTCACGTTCTCTAATCAGAGGCTATCGACTGTTTGAACCTCTCAGACATCTCGGGGTAGTACCTCTCGTTGAACTCCTCGAGCTTGTCCGGGTGCTCAAGCTTCACGTGAAATCTCACACCCCCGGGACTTGCAGATTGCCTGTCGCAGTAGGGGCATTGATACCTCTCCATCTGGACCGACATAGAAGCCTCCTCAAAAATATAGAGTATAATTATCCATTATAACAGTTTTTATTAAGATTAAAATTTATAACGAGTTCTCTCAGTCAGTTCTGTACTAGATGTTTTTCATTTAACTCTACCTAACAATTATTCCAATGGTTCCGAGTTCATGTTGTACTGAGTTGAAGTATAAATCTCATATGGATGAACCCAGTTAGAAGGGCATTTTGTCCCGATATTTTGAGACAAAAACCGTATTTTCAACGTTTTAAACCGATGTATGTCGCATACTCACATTTTTAAGATGTTGACATCCCTCATTACACAGGGAGAGTCGGGTTGACCGAGAGGGAAGACTCGAAGATCACGTGGATCACTTGCCCGGACTGCGGAGCGAAGATAGGCATAGTTCTCTCCGTGGGGAAGGCCGCCCCCGGTGTCGCGGCCCCTCAGCCCGAGCCCGCCGCCGAGTGGCCCATGACGGGCACGAGCGAGAGGCTGGCCGCGGCGGGCGTCGACCTCACGCTGGTCGATGTGGACGAGGACGAAGAGGTCGTGACGGTGCGGCCGAAGAGTTTCCTCGGCGACCTGTGGGGACCAGTGAACGATGCCATCAGATCTCTCGGCGGGCTGTGGGTCAGGGACGGCCGGGAGAGCAGGTGGGAGATCAGGAGAGAGGACATGGCCTGAGTCCACGGGTTAGGCTTCTCGTCCTCCTCTCAAGAGGTTTATGGCCGCCTCCCTGGCCCATTGTCCTGTCTCCGGCCTCTCAGAGGCCAGCTCGAGGAACTCCTTCCACTCGATTTGTAGGGCCTTCCTCCAGACTTCGTACGCCTCTTCGAGGTTCTTGACGGCCTCCAGGTGAAATGCGCAGTAATCCGAGTTCCTCTCCCGCCTCATGTCGCAGAGCCTGCACCTGTCCATTACTCACTTCACTTCTCCTTTGCCGGGCAGTCGAAGTTTACGCACAGCTCCCAGGGCCGCCTCTCCCTTCGGATCACTCTTATGATCGGCGCCCCGCAGCTCGGGCAGCTCTTCCCCGTCGCCCTGATGCTCCCCCTCTGGGGTAGGGGATAGCTGACATCACAAGTGCCCTCGAAGAAGTTGCTGCAGCCGGCGAACCTCTTCCCCGTCTTCTTGTTCCTGATCACCCTGATCTCCCCGTCCCCGCATCCGGGGCAGGGGCCCAGCGCGGTGGCCCTCTGAGCCATGCGACGCAGCGCGTCGTCGATCTCCGCCCCTATCTCGCTCTCCTTTGACCTGAACTCAGCCAACACGGGCCTGAGCATATTCACAGCCTCTTCGACGACGTCTTCAGCTGAGGCCCTGCCCGTCTGAATCGATTCCAGATCTTGTTCAAGGTCCCGAGTCATCTCGACCGACAGGATCTCCGGGTTGTACCTGCTCAGGGTCTCGACTATCGCGAATCCGAGGTCGGTCAGCTCGATCTCCCTGTTCTCGACGTAGCCTCTCTTGTAGAGGGTGTCGATGATGTCCGTCCGGGTGGCCTTCGTCCCGATCGCCTCGTCCTCCATGAGCTTCAGAAGGCTGCTGGGGTTGTATCTGGGCCGGGGCCTGGTGTATCGCTCGATGGACTCGACTCTCTTGATCGGAATCGCCTGCCCCTCGGTCAGGGGTGGGAGCTCGATCTCACGCTGCTTTACATAAGGTTCGTAGAAGGCCATCCAGCCCCTCTCTAGGATCCGGCTGCCCCTCAGGCGGAACCTGTGTCCGTTCACATCCACGTCGGCGTCGGCGTTCTCCCTGACGGCAGTGTCCCCGAGCGCCGCCATGAAACGCCTGCATATCAGATCGAATATCCGCCCCTCAACTCTACCAAGTCTCAGGGGGACCCCTCCTGTCGGGTGTATGGCCGGGTGGGCCGGATCGTCCTTTTTCCCCTGCCTGGGCGTGAGCCTCTGCTTAGAGAGCAGCATGCCCGCCAGCTCTGCGTATTCCTTCTTCCGTCGTAGGCCCTCGAGTATCTGCCTGAGATCGATGGACGGGGGCAGCCTCTGGCTGGAGGTGCGGGGATAGCTTATGAGCGCGTCGAGGTAGAGCCTCTCCGCTGCTGTCAGAGTGGTCCTCGGGGAGTACCGGAGCTTGTTGTAGGCCTCCCGCTGCAGATCTCCGAGGTTGAATGGGGGGAAGGGCGGCAATTCCTGTCTTGTGGTCCTGATGGTCTGTACGACCCCATCCTTACCCTTGCAGGACGACGCGACACCCTCAGCCTCCTCCCTAGTCTCCAATCGAGGCTTACCGTACTCCAGTGGGTAAGTCTTCCGTCCTACCTTTGTGTCGGCCTTGATCACCCAGAAGGGGGTCGGAACGAACGACCTGATCTCCACTTCCCTGTCCCTTATCAGCTTGAGGGTCGGGCCCTGGACTCTGCCAATGCTCAGGGTCCTGTAGAAGCCTGTGGCGTTCTTCACCGACAGGGTCAGAGCCCTGGTTAAGTTTATGCCGAAGAGCCAGTCGACCTCGTGGCGGGCCTTTCCCGCCTCGATGAGCCGAAAGTCGAGGCGGTCCGACATCCCCTCCCAGGCCCTCTCGAGGTCCCTGTCGGCGAGGGTCGAGTATCTCATGCGCCTCGAGAGGCTCAGGCTCTCCTCTACGCAGACGTTGAGGAGTATCATGTAGGCGATGAGGCTCCCCTCCATGTCGTAGTCGCAGGCGCTCACGTAGCCGCCCACACCTGACGCCAGTCTCCCGATCACGTCGATGAAGTTCTTCGTCCTCGAGAGCCTCTTATCCGCCTCGTATGCGGGGACCCACCTCATGCTGAAGACCGGGTAGGTCCAGCCGCCACCGTCCTGCGCGACGGTGAACAGGTGGCCCAGGGCCGAGACGACGATGAGGTCCTCCCCACCCCTCCTCGCCACGAAGTAGGGGACCCCCCGCTCCGTGAAGCTCTGTGGAGCGGCGTCTTCGTCCAGCGCCTTGGCTATCCTCCTTGCTGCGGTCGGCTTCTCGCAGATTACCAGGGTACGCCCCGTCAACCCAGGTTCAGTATATCAACATAGTCAAAAAGGATGCCCCTTGATCAAATTTCCCGGCATGAAGCGAATCATCAGATTACCTTGTTGTTTCTATCGATCAGCTGGTTGTAAACCCAACTCGAAGCAATTGTGTTGTTGTTCTTTAATCGGTTCCGTCTAGTTTGAGCCAGTACCACTCCCGATTTATAAATAAAGTCCAGTTAATCTGGTCACGAGGAGCATTTTAACGCAAAAAAGGTCAAGCTCAGCAGCCTTAAAATGGTGCCGCAAAACGGTGTTTTTCCGGATTTCCTGACATGTTGCTTAGCAAGGTAGCTATCGACACATTCCTGGAAATTCTACGGCTCAAGCCGTCGTTTCTCGGGGAACCAGAGCTCGAGTTCCCTCTCGGCCTCCTCCCTGTCTCCAGACGCGTGGACCAGGTTCTCGCAGGCCCTCTCCTCCTCCGTGCTCTTGGCGATGGAATCGGCGCCGTAGTCACCCCTTATTGTGCCCTTCTCCGCGGTGGCCGGATCCGTGTACCCGGTGACCCTCCTAACAGTCTGGATGGCGTCCTCGCCGCCGAGCCTGATGGCTATGACAGGACCCCTAGTCACGTACCTGCGGAGCCTCTCTAGAACCTTTTTACCGTGGGCCTCAGTGTCCGTGATCCCCTTTGTCGCCCTCTGGGCCTTCTCCCCCAGACCCCGGGCCATCGATTCGGGATAGTGTTTGTTTATCAGGGGCTCGCCGACCTCGCGTATGTATCGGATGTCGAGGACATCGAGCCCGGCTCCCTCGTATCTCTCGATGATGCCCCCGACTAGTCGGCGCTCCAGGGCGTCGGGCTTCAGGATCACCAGGGTCTCCTCGTACAACTGGGAACCTCTAAAAGAGATATTGGTGGCCGATTAAAGGCTTGCCGTGTCAGCGCTTCACGTAGGCCTTCGTCCACTTCAGCTTCCGGGGGTCCCTACCCAGCTTGAGGGCGTTCTTCCTGCACTTGCTCGAGCAGAACCTTAGGACCCTGCCGTCGCGTCTGACGTAGTTGATCCCGGTGCCGGGCGGGATGTCGTATCCACAGAAGCTGCACTTGTACACTTGGGGCATGGTCGGACCTACCTGATCTTCCTCGCTTCCCTCTCGGTCTCCCTCAGGAGCAGGACGTCGTCGATCCTCACGGGGCCCTTCACATTCCTCGTGATTATGCGGCCCCTGTCCGGCCCCTCCTCGATCCTGACCCTCACCTGCATCACCTCCCCGGTGAGCCCAGTCCTCTCCAGGATCTGGATCACCGTCGCGGGGGTCAGGACCTCGGACTCTCGGGACATCCTACCTTACGATCTCCTTCAGCTTCGAGACAATCTCGTTCAGCAGCTCGGCCGCCTCACCCGGCTCCTCTATAGAGGCGGCGGATGAGCTGACCATCAAGCCCGCCGCCTGGCCGAGCCGCTGCTTCTCGGGCACGTAGACGTAGGGCGCCTTCCTCTCGTCGCAGAGCAAGGGCAGATGGGCCACGATCTCCGGGGGCTCAACGTTCTCGGCGATCAGAACGAGCTTCGCCCTCCCACGCTCTATGGACTTCGTCGCCTCGTTCGTGCCCTTGCGAATCTTCCCCGACTCCTGGGCGATCTTGAGGGCTTCGTAGGCCGCCTCAGCGACTTCCTTCGGGACCTCGAACCTGACATAGAATGGCTTCGAAGGATCTACATCTGGTCCAGACATTTCATTTCCTTCCGGTGTGCATACCCTTTAACCGGACATCTATTTTTAAACCTTGTGATAAATGTGACAAAGCTCGGCCCGAGGAATGGGAAAAGCCTCGTTTTCATCTGTGGGCGAAGTAAGCCACGAACGGCTGGATGCTGTCCACGCGAGCGAAGCCGAATCGTTCGAACTGGATCATGTCGTCTACCTTGAGGCCCATACAGTATTCCTCGGCCATGCCTCTTGCGGTTGACGCGTCGGGCATGACGACCTTAGCTTCTATGCCTGCGTTCTCCGGCAGCCAGTGGATGAAGGAAGCGTTCACGTCGCGGGCCTCCTGATGGCTTTTAGAGTGATACGAGGCGTGAACGAGTTCGGGGGTCGTTTTCGTTATCCTCGCATTGAACAGCCCCATCAGCCTGATGATGCCGTCCTCCGTCAGATTCTTTGCGTCGTCCCGAGATATCTTGAAGCATGCCTGCCCTCTCTCGGGTTTTATGGTGTGGTCTCTGGTTCCGCGTTCTGGATAGTCCGGGTGGTAGGGCAGTCTGGCGGTGTACTCACATTCCAGACCCGAGACGCGCAGAGGGATCGGGTCTCTCACGAAGAAGTACCTGTTGGCCCTCGGTTCGATCAATCCCCGGTTGACGGACGCGATGTGCGCCCAGCTTAGGGTCGCGTTTATCGGCTTGGGCCCCACCTGGATCATGAGCTCCCTTATGGCCTCCGGCTGGAGGCCTCGGCGCCTTAGGGCCCTCAGCGTCCCGAGCTGGGGGTCGTCCCAGCTCCTGTATAATCCCTTCTCCAATCCAGCCCTGATCTTGGACTTGCTCAGGACGCCGACCTCCAGGCCGAGCCGGCCGACGTTTATGATCTCCGGGTAATCCCAGCCGAGGTGCCTGTAGATGAATCTTTGGCGCGTCGTGTTGACCTCGTGCTCCTTCCCCCTAATGATATGGGATATCCCCATCTCGTGGTCGTCTACGGCGCAGCTGAAGTTGTATAGGGGCCAAACCCTGTACTTCCTCCCCGTCCTCGGGTGGGGGCTCGTCGATATCCTCAGGGCCGGGAACTCCCTTAAGGCCGGGTTCGGGTGTTCGAGGTCGGTCTTTATCCTGACGACGGAGTCGCCCTTCTTAAACGGCCCATTCAGCATCATGTTCCACCTTCGAAGGTGGACCTCAGGGGGTTGATCTCTGCACGGACAGGCCTCCTTGGATGTGTAGTATTCCTTGAAGTCCGAGGCTCTGCAGGTACAAACGTACGCCGCGCCCATCTCAAGGAGCTTTTCTGCATGCCTATAGTAGATCTCCAGCCTGTCTGACTGGTAGTACAGCTCGTCGACCTTGACCCCCAGCCACGCTATGTCCTCTCTTATCCAGTCGTACATCTCTGGGATTGGTGCCTTCACGTCGGGGGAGGTGTCCTCGTACCTAAGGACGAATTTTCCACCGTACATCCTGGCGTACTCGTCGCAGAAGATGATGGGCTCAGCGCTCCCGAGGTGCAGTGGACCATCGGGGTTTGGAGCGAACCTTGTGCGAACCACTTTATACTTGTCGACATTCTCGAGGGGCGGGAGGCCCTTCCTCTCCTCCTCCCTCTTCCTCGTCTCCAGCAGTTCCGGCCAGCGCTCCTCTAGCATTCCCAGTTGGCGTTCCAGGGGCCACGAGTTCACCTCAGAGACGACCTCGCCGACGATGGCCGCGACCTCCTTGGCCCTTTCCCTGAGCTCGGGGTATTCTCCCATCATCTTGCCAATCACGGGGCCGTTCTGGGCCTTTCCGTCGTGGGTAGCGGCGTTGTGTACCGCGTGCTTCAGCGCGACCGCCCTGATCTCCTCGGAACCCATGGTTTTGTCTCCTTTTTATGCGACAAACTCGTCGTTTCCTCGTCGACTGATTTACTCAATGGATATCTAATATCCTTTTCCAAAAGAAAAAACCTGGGTTCTACGCTTTTTACATTCTCTGCTTAAAAATTAGAAAAATGATGAAGAGGATGTCAGAAGATGACCTCGGTCGTGAGGACCTTCTTCGAATGGTCCCTCGGCGGCCTGAATGTCGTGAAGAGGTCCAGCCTGTCCTCCTCCTTCAGCTTCTTCCAGATGAGGACCCAGGCGCAGTCGTTCTTGTAGTCTCCGACCTCGCATTTTCCCTCGACCTGGCCGCCGCATGGCCCGTTGAGCAGGGACTTGGCGCACCTAGTAATCGGGCATATTCCCCCAGTCTCGTCGAGGACGCACTCGCCGCATGCAGCGCACCTGTCGTAGAACCTCCCTATCCTCTCCGTCGAGCCTATAAACATCGTGTCCAGCGCCGGCAGGACCACCTTCCCCGAGTAGTCCGAGATCGTCTGAACCCCCGCTCCGCAGGACATCACCAGCACGGCGTCCGCCCTCTTTATCTTGTCCTTGTGGTCCTTCAGGTCCCTCCTGGCCAGCCTTAGGTCGCAGGGCTCCTCCACCATAGCCGAGCCTAAGGCCTTCTTACCCAGCTTCTTGACCATCTCGGCGACCTGCTCCTCTCCTCCCGTCTGGCAGCTCGTGGCGCAGGAGCCGCAGCCGACGACGAAGATCCTCCCGAACGGCTCGGTAATCTCCTTCATCTCTTCTTCCGTTTTCTGATTTGTAATGATCATCCATCTCTCACCTCACATGGTCTCCCTGAGCAGTGGCTCGAAGATCCGTTCGTAGAGGACGGCCATCACGTGGATGCCAGCCGCCTTGGTGGTCTTCCTTATCTCCTTTATGAAGGGGCTGAAGTATTCCATGTTGACCTCGTCGTAGAGCCCGCTGCGCTTCTCCTTGTCGGGCTCATCCTTGCACCTCCTCATGGCCTCCAGAAGGTCCTTCGGGACGTGGACGCCGGGGATGTACTTGTCGAAGAAGTCGGCGATTCCGAAGGACTTGAGGGGGAAGACGCCGACCAGGGTGGGGCACTTGAACCTCTCCACCTCCTTCAGGAACTCCTTCGTTAGGTCGATGTCGAACATCGTCTGGGTCTGGATGAAGTCGGCGCCGATCTTCGTCTTTCGGCCTATCTTGAGGATCTCGGGCTCCAGGGGGTCGGCGTTGGGGTTGGCGGCGATTCCGACGTTGATCTCGACGTCGCCGTGGATCTCGTTCCCGGCGAGGTCGACCCCCTCGTCGATCATCTTGTGGAGCATGTAGACGAACTGGGCGGAGTCCAGGTCGTAGACCGCCTTGGCCCCCTTGTTGTCCCCGAGGACGGTGTGGTCACCAGAGATGGCGAGGATGTTCCTTATGCCCAGGTGGGCCGCCGCCAGGACGTCGGAGGCGAGGGCGAGCCTGTTCCTGTCCCTGATGACCATCTGGTAGACGGTCTCCAGACCCACGTCCCTCTGGACTATGTACGAGGGCACGAGGGAGTTCATGTAGGCCATCGCGAGGGGGTTGTCCGTCACGTTGGCCGCAACGACGTAGGGCTTCATGGCCCTTGCGCTGGCGAGGATCTCCTCCAGGCCCGTCGTCTTCTCGGGCTCGAGCTCTCCCGTGAGGACGAACTTCCCCTCCCTTATGTCCTTCATGAGGTTGCTGTAGGCAGGGCGATTAGACACCATATCCAAAAACTCCAAAGATCAATAACCATCCCTCGAAGTCCTTTTAACGTTGTCGGTAACTGACGAAAAAAACTGAAGTTTATAATATAGACCGATGATAAGGTTTTTAATGAATTACAGAAAGTCTTTAGAGATCTGTTCAAGGTTGTGACTCATTGTCCAAGAGAGATCTGAAACTTAAAATCGATGAGCTCTCCTCGCCCCTGGGCACTTTTAAGGGCCTGGAGATCGAGGTGGGTAGGATCTTCGAGGAGGAGTGGGAGGAGCCCGTTGGCCCCACCCCATTCCCCAGCGTCGGGACCCTCAGGAGCTGGGACAGGAAACTCCTAAACCGCTACAAGCCCTTCTACATGCCCTTCTGCGACCTCTGCTGCCTCTGCACCTTCGGCAAGTGCGACCTGACAGGAGACAAGCGTGGGGCCTGTGGCATATCGTTGGCCGCCCAGCAGTCCAGGATAGTCCTCATAGCATGCTGCATAGGGGCGTCGACCCACACGGCCCATGCAAGACACATGTTAGACCACCTCTTGGAGGAGTACGGCAGAGATGCTCCTCTAGATGTTGCAATGAACACTGGGGTGGAGGCGCCCCACATCCGCCTCGTCTGTGGGATTAGGCCGAAGACCTTGAGAGACCTGGAAGACGCCCTCGACTACGTCGAGACCCAGCTGGTCCAGCTCGTAGGAGCCACGCATACCGGCCAGGAGGGAGACAACATAGACTTCGAGTCGAAGGCCTTCCACGCCGGTATGCTGGATCACGTCGCCATGGAGGCCGCGGACATCATGCAGATAGCCACATTGGGCTTCCCCAAGGGCGATCCAGAGGCGCCTCTGGCGGAGCTGGGGTACGGTACCATCGACCCGACGAAGCCCGTCATCATGTGCATAGGCCACAACGTGCTGCCCAGCGTGGACATCATCGACTACATGATGGAGAACAACCTCTTCGGCGAGGTCGAGGTCGGAGGCCTATGCTGCACGGCCCACGACATGAGTCGGTACAACAAGGGCTCGAAGATAATCGGCCCCATCTCCTGGCAGCTCAGGTTCATACGTGCCGGGATACCTGACATCATTGTCGTCGACGAGCAGTGCCTCAGGACGGATGTGCTGGAGGAGGCCAGAAAGCTCGGGGTCCCCGTGCTCGCCACGAGCGAGAAGAGCTGCCTCGGCCTCCCAGATAGAACGAGTGAAGATGCCGATGCCATAGTAAACGATCTGGTTACAGGGTCTGCCGACGGAGCACTGGTGATCGAACCTAGGAAAGTAGGCGAGATATCAGTAAGAACAGCAATAGGCGTCAGAAATCGGAGGGGGGAGAAGACATTCGACCTGGGAGAGCTCTCCGAGCTGGCGAAGAAGTGCAGGAACTGCCTAGAGTGCGTCCGGGCCTGCCCGAATAATCTAGAAATCGCGGCCACATTGCAGTCCGCAAAGGAGGGCGATTACGAGCCGCTGGCGTCGCTTTACGACCTGTGCGTCGGGTGCGGCAGATGCGAGAGCGCGTGCCCGGTCGACCTGCCGATAATCTCGATGATCACGAAGGCGAGCCAGAAGCAGATAGCGACCGAGAAGTACAAGATGAGAGTGGGCCGCGGCGCCATCCAGGACATAGAGATCAGGGAGGTCGGCCAGCCCATCGTCTTCGGCGAGATCCCGGGCGTCGTCGCCCTGGTTGGTTGCGCCAACTACCCCGCAGGCGGCGACGATGTGGCAAGGATCGCCGAGGAGTTCCTGAAGCGGCGCTTCATAGTGGTCACCTCGGGGTGCTCTGCAATGAACATAGCGATGACCAGGGACGAGGAGGGCCTGAACCTCTACGAGAAGTACCCGGGCAACTTCGATGCTGGAGGCCTCGTAAACGTGGGTAGTTGTGTGGCTAACTCCCACATCACTGGGGCGGCGATAAAGATAGCAAACATATTCGCCAAGCGCTCTCTCAGGGCCAATTACGAGGAGATAGCGGACTACATCTACAACAGGGTCGGAGCCGTGGGCCTTGCATGGGGGGCTATGTCCCAGAAGGCCGCGAGCATAGCCGCCGGATGCTGGAGGCTCGGAATACCCGTCGTCGTGGGGCCCCACGGGTCGAAGTACAGGCGCATGCTCCTCGGCAGGAAGGAGAACGAGGAGGACTGGGTGGTCTACAACGCAAGGGACGGGGAGCAGGTCTACGTCGGGCCGGCCCCAGAGCACCTGTTCTACGCTGCGGAGACCCGGGAAGAGGCGATCGTTATGATCTCGAAGCTGGTGATGCGCCCCAACGACACGAACAAGGGCCGGGCCGTCAAGCTCAGCCACTACATCGACCTTCACAAGACGTACTACGGCTCGATGCCCGACGATCTCCACCTCTTCGTGAGGAGGCAGGCCGACGTACCGTTCACCATGAGGGATGAGATCATGGCCGCCCTCGAGGAGAAGGGCTGGGTCGAGGACATGATAGCCTCGCCGGATCCGACGCTCCTTGACAGGATGGTGAGGAGGCGGGCGTGATGTCAGCGAAAACGATCCTTGGGCAGACAGCGGAGATCGCGGGGCCGAAGAAGGCGTTTGTGATACCCAAGCCGGAGGTCGCCGCCTCCATGATCAAGAGGGCGAAGAGGCCCCTCCTAGTCGTAGGCTCCGAGTCGTTGAAGGCAAAGACCGTCGACGGCGACCTGATAGACACGGCTATCCGCCTGGGCAAGAAGGCGGGCATCACCGTGGTGGCGACGGGGCACATGGTTCGCGAGTTCAGAAACAGGAACGCAGAGGGTGTCCATAGCATGCCCCTGATGAACCTGGGGGACCGCCTGAGGGACCCGAACTGGAAGGGTTTTGACGGAGAGGGCCAGTACGACCTGGTGGTCTTCGCTGGCCTGCCGTACTACCTGGAGTGGCTCGTGCTCAACGGGCTGAAGCACTTCGCCGCGGGTTTGACCACGATCTCCTTCGACGCGAGCTACCAGCCCAACGCGAGCTGGAGCCTGGGAACAATGAGAGAGGAAGAGTGGAAAGAAGTTATAGATAGAATAGCGTCAATACTTGAGGAGGCAGCTTAAGATGTCGATGTTCGAGGACATCCCGGTCGGGATAGGGATCATATACGAAGGCGAGAGGATCCGGGGCCGCGACATGCAGGTCGAGCTCGGCGGCCCCCGGGAGGATTACAAGTTCGAGCTAGTCCAGTCCCTGGGGCTCGACGAGATCGATGACGGGAAGGTCGAGGTCATCGGGAGGGACATCCCCGAGCTCACAGAGGGCACAAACACGCCCTTTGGAATGGTCATCTACGTCGCCGGCAAGGAGATAGAGAAGGACCTTGAGGGCGTCATAGAGAGGAGGATTCACGAGTACGTCAACTTCGTCGAGGGCTTCATGCACCTGAACCAGAGGTACGACATCCAGCTCAGGCTGAGCAAAAAGTCCTATGACAGGGGCTTCAACAGCTTCAAGATGGTGGGAGAAATCCTCACGCGCCTCTATAAGAGCGAGATGCCCTTCATCGAGAAGATCCAGTTCGTGTTCATGACCGACCCCGACACCGTGAAGGACTGGTACGCGAAGGCCATGGAGATCTACGAGGCCAGGGACGCCAGGGCGAGGGGCATGAGCGACGACGAGGTCGACGTCTTCTACGGCTGCAGCCTCTGCCAGTCCTTCGCGCCGACCCACCTCTGCGTAATCACGCCCCAGAGATACGCCAACTGCGGCGCCATAAGCTGGTTCGACGGGAGGGCAACGGCAAAGATCGACCCGAAGGGCCCGGTATTCGAGGTAATGAAGGGCGAGCTCATCGACCCCGTCAAGGGAGAGTACGAGGGGGTGAACAAGGTCATAAGGGAGAAGTCCCTCGGGGAGATCGAGAGGGTACAGCTCTACACCGCATTTGACTACCCCCACACGAGTTGCGGATGCTTCGAGGGGTGTGCCTTCTACATCCCCGAGCTCGACGGCTTCGGCGTAGTCCACCGTAACTTTAAGGGGGAGACCGTGAACGGCCTGAACTTCGTCACCATATCCGACCTCACCGCGGGCGGTAGGCAGGTCGACGGCTTCCACGGACTCTCAATCGAGTACATGCGGAGCCCCAAGTTCCTCCAGGCCGACGGCGGATGGGACAGGGTCGTCTGGATGCCCCTGGAGATAAAGGAGCGCATAAAAGACTTCATGCCCCCAGAGATCGTCGACAAGATCGCCACCGAAAACGACGTGAGCAGCCTCGACGAACTGAGGACGTGGCTGCAGGAGAAGGTGCATCCCATCATCGAGAGGCTGGCGAAGGCGCCCGTCAAGGCCGCCGAGGAGCCCGAGGAGATCTCCGTCCCCTCCCTTGAGATGCCCGCAGGCGCCATTCCCATACAGGGTATACCAGCGGGGATGGGCTTCAAGATAATCCTCAAGAACGCGAAGATCAGGGCCGAAAAGATGATCATAAGGGCCGAGCGGAAGTGAGCCCCTTGACCGAGAAGAAGGAAAAGAAGGGGATCCTCCCGTTCAGCATCGACATCCTGGAGGCCCTGGCGAAGTTCCAGCAGATCGAGCTGGAAGACGTGGAGATAAGCTTCGACGAGCTTGAGCTGAGCCTGACTCCCGGAATGGTCGTGGGCGCGCCGAGAGCCGTTCCTCCCCTCGCGGTGCCTGCGAAGGCGAAGCCCACGGCCCTGCTGGAAGCCCAAGTCGGCATTCCCCGCGAGGATTACCCCGGAAATATAGTGGAGGTGAAGCTGGGCGCGACCAGGACGGAGGGTGGGACCAGGGGCTCCTCCGTGGTGATAGGCGGGGAGACGGCACCGGCCTTCTACAACTTCCTTCACTTACCCCCCCACAAGCCGGTGATCGCCTTCGACGTCTTCGACTGGGCCAAGGTGCCCCTCGCCAGGGCGGTGAAGATGCACTACAGGGAGGTCCTCGAGGACACGGCCGAGTGGGCGAGGCTCTGCGTCGAGAAGTTCGGGGCGGAGATGATTAACCTCCACTTCCTCACTATCGACCCCCTGATAGAGGATGCTTCCCCCGAGTACGCCGTCAAGAAGACCGAGGAAGTCCTACAGGCGGTGGACGTCCCGGTGGCCATCGGGGGCTGCGGGGACCCGAAGAAGGACCCCAAGGTGTTCAAGGCCGTCGCGGAGGCGACCACAGGGGAGCGCCTCCTGTTCAACTCGGTGACCCTCGACATGGACATCGAGGAGACCGCGAAGGTCGTCAAGGAGAACGACCACACCATAATCGCCTTTACCTCAATGGACGTGAACCGGGCGAGGGAGCTGAACAGGAAGCTCTACGACTTCATCGATAAGGAGCGCATAGTCATGGACACGACGACGGCGGCCCTCGGATACGGCCTCGACTACGCGTTCACCGTCATGGAGAGGTGCAGGCTGGCGGCCCTGAAGGGAGACCCGGAGCTCAACCACCCGCTATCGTCGGGCACCACGAACGCCTGGGCTGCCAGGGAGGCGTGGATGAAGATGGGGCCGGAGTGGGCGCCCCGTGAGCTGAGGGGGCCGATCTGGGAGACCGTCACGGGGCATACGCTCCTGCTGGCCGGCGTCGACTACTTCATGATGATGCACCCCGCTGCGGCGAGGGAGGTTGGGAACACGATCAACAAACTGTTGAGCGGTAAGAAGCCGAGCGAGACTGCAGAGTGGGTCTCGTTCAAGATCTAGGCGGTGATGGCATGCCGGCGAAGGAACTGAGCCCAATAGAGGTCTACAAGCTCCTACCTGGGACCAACTGCAAGGAGTGCGGCGAGACGAACTGCATGGCATTCGCTGCGAAGCTTGTCAACCGGGAGGCTACACTCCAGGAGTGCCCGCCTCTGCTGGAGCCGAAGTACAAGGCTGCCTTCGACAAGCTGTGGGCCCTGCTGAAGCCCGCGGTCAGGTCGGTAGTCGTGGGAACGGGTGACAGGAAGGCTACCTTGGGAGGCGAGTACGTGCTCTACCGTCACGAGTTCACGTACTTCAACCCGACCGCCATCGCCATCGACGTGAGCGACGAGATGCCCGACGAGGAGTTCGAGGCCAGGATAAAGGCCACCGACGGTTTCAAGTACGATTACATCGGCATGACGCTCAGGCTCGACATGATAGCGGTCAGGAGCACATCTAGCGATCCCGCGAAGTTCGAGGCAGCGGTGAAGAAGGCAGTCGAGCTCACCGACCTGCCCCTGATCCTTTGCGCGCTCAACCCGGCGGTCATGAAGCAAGCCCTCTCCGCAGTAGGGGACAGGAGGCCCCTGATCTACGCGGCGACCAAGGACAACTGGAAGGAGATGGCCGACCTCGCCCTGATGTACGGCTGCCCCGTCGTCGCGTCCGCCCCCTTCGACCTAAACACACTGAAGTCGATCGCGAAGACGCTGTGGGAGTATGGCGTGGAGGACATAGTCCTTGACCCGGGGACCCAGATCGAAGATGGGCTCTCCGCAACTATAGACAATTTCACAATCCTCAGATGGGACGCAATAAACGAGGAGGAGGAGCACCTTGGCTTCCCGCTGCTGGGGGCGCCTATAGTCGCCTGGGCTGAGAAGGCCGAGGACCCTGTGCTCAACGAGTGGAACGAGGCAGTGGTCGCATCCGCCCTCGTGAGCCGGTTCTCGGACGCGCTGATCCTGCACAGCGTCAGCGGCTGGTGCCTACTGCCCCTCGTCATCCTGAGGCAGAACCTGTACACCGACCCGAGGAAGCCCGTTTCGGTTGAAGCGGGCGTGAAACCCTTCGGCGAGCCCAACGAGATGTCCCCCGTGCTGATGACGACGAATTTCGCCCTCACCTACTACACGGTGGCCTCGGACATAGAATCGGCGAAAGTCGACTGCTACCTTATCGTCGTAGACACCGAGGGGATCTCGGTCGAGAGCGCCGTGGCCGGAAGGAAGCTGACCGCAGACAACGTCGGCGAGGCGCTCGCGTCTTACAAGGTCGGGGACCTTGTCAAGCACAGGCACCTGGTGATCCCCGGGAGGGCGGCGCGCCTGAGCGGCGAGATCCAGGAGGTCTCGGGATGGACCGTCTCAGTCGGGCCCCTCGACTCATCGGGGATCGCTAGCTACATCGACGAGAAGTGGAAACCGTTCCCGGAGGAGTAATCCTACCTAACCTTTTTCTTCTCTCATTTGGTTGGGATTCTAGATGTCGAGGAAGATGGTGATATCGGTCTCCGGGAAGGGAGGGACGGGTAAAACCACGTTGACAGCTCTTCTTTTGAAGTGGCTGATCTGGAACACTGAGGAGGTGGTCCTCGTCGTCGACGCTGACCCCGCGACCAATCTCTCGGACGTCCTTGGGGTGAAGGTGGAGAGGACGGTCGGCCAGGCCTCGAAGGAGATGAAGGACCAGATAGAGAAGGGCACGCTATCGCCGACGGTCCCGAAGAAGGATGTCCTCGAGGGATGGGTCTTCGAAACCATCGTGGAGGAGGACCGGTTCGACCTCCTAGCCATGGGCCGCTCCGAGGGGGAGGGCTGCTACTGCTTCGTCAACAACGTCCTCACCAGGATCCTAGACACGCTCACGAGTAACTACGCGGTAACCATCCTCGACATGGAGGCGGGGCTGGAGCACCTCAGCCGGAGGACTGACAGGGACGTCGACGCGATGCTCGTCGTCACGGACCCCTCGAGGATGGGCCTCGAGACGGCGAGGAGGATAAAGGAGCTGGCGGAGGAGGTCCACATCGACGTCAAGCGCATATTTCTCGTAGGAAACAACTTCCCCAAGGCAATGGAGGGCGTGCTAGAGGAGGCCGCGGACGAGATCGGCATCGAGTTCGCCGGCTTGATCCCAGTCGACGAGAACGTCATGGCCTTCAACATAGAGGGCAAGCCACTGCTGGACATCCCGGACGACTCACCCGCCTACCAGGCGGTCGGAGTCATCGCCAAAAGGATCGGGCTGGACACGGTCTAGATGAGGTGGGAACATGAAGATAGCTGTGGCCGGTAAGGGCGGCGTCGGCAAGACATTCATCTCCGGCACCCTCGCAAGGCTCCTCGCCAGGGACGGCTACAAGGTCCTGGTCGTGGACGCGGACCCAAACATAAACACCGCCTCCTCGCTCGGTATCCCGGCCGAGGTAGCCAAAGGAATAATCCCCCTCTCGGAGAACGAGGTCCTGATACAGGAGAAGACGGGCGTCGCACCCGGGAGGTCCTACGGGCAGATGTTCAGGCTCACGCCGACCGTGAGCGACATCGTCGAGAACTTTGGGGTGGTCGGCCCGGACGGTGTGCAGCTGCTCGTGATGGGGACCGTGAAGGGCGGGGACACGGGCTGCATGTGCCCCGCCAACGCCCTGCTCAGGGTCCTCGTCCAGCACCTCCTAATCCAGCGCAAGGAGGTCCTGGTCATGGACATGGTCGCCGGCCTAGAGCACCTGGGACGGGGGACGGCCAGGAGGATGGACACCATGCTCGTCGTCACAGAGCCGCGGATGAAGTCGGTTGACACCGCTCGAAGGATTCTGAAGCTGGCCGAGGACATCGAGGTGAAAGAGGTGCTCGCCGTCGGAAACAAGGTCGGAAACCTGAACGAGATGCTC
>Ga0224506_10001420_pt1 | contig 17144 bp, 19 predicted proteins | sample SF_Jan12_sed_USG_2_FD_169108 | JGI IMG/M metagenome (GOLD analysis project Ga0224506, IMG submission 169108) | Sediment microbial communities from San Francisco Bay, California, United States - SF_Jan12_sed_USGS_8_1 | ecosystem: Environmental > Aquatic > Marine > Sediment | place: USA... | reverse complement strand
CTTGAAATTGAAAAGGAATATTGAGGCAACCTAAACCCCACTACGGGCTTAACAATTCTTTCGTGTTTTTAGAGGCTTATAATTCCTGGCGAAGCAAAATATGCCATTTCGGCCGCTTCCAACTTTCCCGGAAATCATCCAGATCTGCCTGAATTGCACGGCCTTGACGTTCACTACCATCCAAAAATAAGACAAAATCCAATTGTTGTTGCGAACTGCCAAAATATTGATCAAACTGTTGTGCGATTTTGTTCACTGGCAGTGCTTTGCGGCCTAAAACATCCATTAATTCAAAATGTAAACCTTGCTTCATATCACCGCCAGGTTCATAGGCCTTATAAACTAATTCAGAACACACTAAACTTGCATCGGTAAGAAAATCAAAATTAAAATCATAAGGTCGCCCGCTGTAATGAAACGCACGTTTGATGGCAATGGCTTTTTCAACTTTACTCAAACGTGGACGCAATACCACCACTGAATCTGCATTAGCCGAATGCTCCAAGCTTGTGAATGACACACCTTCACTAATCGCTTCAATTACCCGTGGCACATGATTCTGTTCGAGTGGTTTCAGACTTAAACGATACACGCCAGGATAAATTTCGGATAACCATTGATTGAAATTAGTAAAATCAGAATGTTGCTCAGTAAGCCAGGCTCTAATGGCCTCGGTATCGAAATATTCTTCGCGTTCTTGTTCACTACCTATATACAAAGCGGCGTGAGGCCAGAATCCCGGTAGACCGATATTAGATAGATACCATTCGCGTCGCTCCAGTAAAATATCACCGGGCTGTAACTGGGGTATCATGGATGTAATTTGCTGCTGACTAATGAGCGAGCGGTTCTTGCGTTTTACTTTAATGTCTCCCATCCACTCAGAGACCCCTTTTTGCACAGGAAACCACGCGGCAAATAAACCATCACGAATTATTTGGGTACTATTTTTTAAGGTGTTTATTGGCCCTTCTCCGCTTAGGCCGGCGCGCCAAACCACTTTTTTATCAGCATCGATGAATTGTTGCAATTGTTTGTTTTTCGCATCATTAGATGCTATTTCCCGAGCACTCATTACCGCGAACTTTGCACCGTGGATTAGATTTAAATAACGAAACTTGAGTTGACGGTAACTTCCACTAGGCATTCCCAGTTCTGGCACCGCCTCATTTAATACAATGTCAAAATTCGCATCGTTATTACATAAGGTGATAAACGCCATGGCATAACGGTAATTCGCAAGAAATGCTGCAAATGCTATTTTAAAATACTTGGCTTGCGCTTGTTGATAATGTTCATCCAAGTCACTGTAATAACGACCGATGGAATCGATGGCCAACACATAGTCTAAAAAACTTTCCCATGTCTGCCAGATAATTTCCCGTTGCTGGCGTGTCAGTTTACGTGCTTGCTTGAGCGGTGAACTTGGAAACAAATCTTCACGCGATTGCATAAAATTTAACGTATTATTTAAACCATTGCGTGCCTTAATCAGCGCATAGACGTCATTTTGGTATTGATTTTGAAGATAGGTGTTGGCATGACTCGTATTAATCAATAACACCCAGATTAATAGCGCCGAAAGTATAATGGGCATATGTGCAATCTCTAAAGGTTTTTTTTCTTGGTTCTCTATTGTTAATGCCTATTCAAACTTATTCATAAATCACTTGACGCATGAGTTCCACGACAGTTTGTTTTGAAGCAGGTCTATTGCTGTTTAAATAACACCTTTTCAGTTCCCGCCGGGATTATTGCAGCGACAAAAGGGCTGGTAATCGCTTGAGTGACCATACCTGATTTACTTGGTCGGCGAATAGAATAAAACACAACAAAATGACTCTCGATTTTTTTCACCGCCTCGATTTGGATCGCAAAACCACCCGTCATTTTTTGCCCCAGCGCGAGTATAATCAAACGAGACTGTTGATAATTGATCTCAGGCAAGGCCGGAATGGGAACCGTATTACTGTAGATTTCATTCCACAAGGCATTTAGGCCAGCGTCACTCGTAATTACATGATTGCCTGATTTAATCACACCACTATAAGCACTGGTTGCGATAACCGTGAAATCAATATCTTCCGCTTCAACGTTGCACGCTGTTACAGCAAAAAAAATCAAAAGAACAGAACCAAATTTTTTAAACAAATCCACTGCTCCTTAGGATGTGGTTTCTGATTTAAATAAATTCCCCATTCCTCGGCGCAATACTTTAACAGATTCTGGCCCTTCTACTTCCACCATGGCTTGAGTTACCCAGGCTTGATCCAAATCGGTTAACTGCTCGGCGATATACTTGGCAAATACCAAATACATAGGATAAGCCGGTTCATCATCGACCATTGTTGTTTCCGCATAAGCGCTCATACGTTGATTCAACATATCAACAAAGTCTTTTTTATACTCACCAGGACCTTGTGCATCCAAACGATTATCTTGCATGGTAGTAGCCAATTTTTTCGCCATTTCGGTGACAAACACCGTGCGTTGTTCTTGGGTAAAGCTATCGAACGTCCAACGATCCATTAACTGCACAAAAAACGCAACCATTTCCCCGATCACATTTAAGGTACGCTCGGGCATATGAATTTGGAATCCGTTTTTTTCCATATCCTTAATCCGATCCATAGCCAAGCTCCAAATAATAAACGCCATGGCACTGGCCTGTTCTTCGACTGTTCTTGCTTTATTGCTATGCCATTTACTACGCAGCTTCATCGCCACCCACCTTTTTAATTGACTTATGTGGCACAAACACACCACAACCTAATTCACGGTATGCGCCCAAACCGTCTTGCTGTAATTTGATCGCATCTTCAATATCCAAGTCTGCTAGCATTAAACTCCGCGTTTTCAGCTCGCCTTGCGGCGTGCGGATGCAGCGCAATTTTCCGCAAAGCAGTTTTTTTGCTCGCACATTCATTGCTTTTAATGCATGACCAGTTTCCACTAGAAATTCTGATTCGTCTTCGCAATCACTGACGACATGACGCGCATAAATGGTGGTGAGCGTGCTAAACAAACGCTCACTACTGTCACCGATTTCTATTTCATGTTCTTTAAGTCTTAAAACCTGACCACTCAATTGTTTAACTTCGTCTTTTTGATCACTGTGAACGCGTATAATTATTTTAGTGCGACGCGGCAAATAAATAATTTCATCTGGATCATCGGAACCTATCCAACCATTACCTTCTTCTGCGGCTAACACCACGTATGCACCACGCGCTTGTGCAGGCCACCAGGAAAATTGCTCAGCCAATGCCTGACTTAAATCATGAGCATGATCCACTTGTAAACTACGACCTTTAACTTTAAATACTAGATCCAGCACCGTGTCCGGCACTTGATATTCATCATTATTACTCTCATCCCAATACATATATTCTACTCAGCATCCGAAATTGTATTGTTGCGTGACCATTCGGTAAACATTTTACCCCAATTAGCGGCCGTTACCGGATCAATATCCATGGTGGTAAAACGTTTACCTTCTTTTATATGCATGCGTAACAATTTAAAGCCATTGTCATAAGTCACTTGTTGCATGCGAATCTCTTTACCATAAGGCGCCGGGATGGTGCCGAGTTCTTCAATTTCTTCCATTTTTAACTCCTTAACGAAAACGGTAAAACGGTTGGCTTAGCGCGTCCATACCATCGTAATAGCGTGCACGGAATAATAATCTCGACTGGGCTTGGGCCTCATCATTATTAAATCCTGTGCGTTTATGTAGGACATTATTGCATATTAAACCCTGACCTGCTTCCATTCGATGATAAAAAATCCAGGGGTGATCACTTTTTAAAAACTCACTCAATGCGTCCACCGCTTCTAAAACCAAATCGTCTTGCAGCCATTCAATACTCTTAGTGCGGGCGGTATAGCGCATATGCAAGCGATCATTGATAATTGAGAACACGGGCCCGCTTTGCTCAGCACGAATAATTTCGCCATCGACAATATTGGCGGGAATACTCATTGCGTTGGCACGACTTAACGCAGAAATATAAGCGGGATTCTTGTTATATAAGTATATGTAAACCATCTCATGATCCACCAAACCATTTTCACCCCCATTGGCGGCTGCCTGTACACAATGCAATAACATCGCGCGAATAGTATGCTCAGGAGGGTTATAATATCCATCCGTATGCCAATTGATTGGTTTATTGGTGTACGGAATGTATTCACCAATTTGCCGATTTTGAGTTTCTTCAATCGACGAAATTCCATCCGGGTCAGCGCATAAATGTTTATCGGTATGCTGTAAACCAAGCTGGGCGGCCAAGGCTTTTACCATGGGTTTTTGGTCTATATCTTTTACACAGGCATAAAGCACCATATTTGCCCGATGGATGCCCTCAGTTATTGCCTGTTTTTCAGCTTTGCTTAGTGCGTAGGGATCAGAAATTTCGACAACTAATTGATCAATTGATTTTGGATAATGCGCTTGTTTTAGTTTTGCCCAAGCACGAAAATCTGAAGCTATATTCATTTGACTACCCATTTTGAAAATTAATTTTACAATCTGTGAGCGTTTTGGCGTATTCTTGAGACGCATAATTTCACTTGATTTACACATGGGTTATAGTTGCAGTTTATCAATATCTAAGCAATATTGATTATTTTACATACAACCTATCCCCATAGAGATATGCCATTAAATGCCCCTATCCCCCAATAGGCGGGTATTCTAATAACATTAAATACTTATAAACTAGAGGCCGAAAATATTTAGTAATATTAGAGTGTTCCAGTCAAGTATTTGCTAAAGTTAGTAGGTTGGAATGAATTACTAAGTTAACGAATCCGCCCTTGTGCGGTTAGAACATCGGGAGAAAAACACCATGGCTGATAGGAAATATCATGATACACCGAACCTAGACCAACTGGAAAGTGGTCCATGGCCTAGCTTCGTCACTGGCATCAAACGCCTTGCAGAGAAAAATGACATGGCTCGTGACCTTCTTGGTCAATTAGAAACGTCATATCAAACTCGTCTAGGCTATTGGAAGGGCGGAACCGTCGGTGTAATCGGTTACGGCGGTGGTGTTATTCCCCGCTTTACTGAATTAAAAGACGAAAACGGTAAACCAAAATACCCAGACGCAGCAGAATTCCATACCTTACGCGTAATGCCACCAGCAGGCATGCATTACAATACAGACACACTTCGCAAAATGTGTGATGTTTGGGAAAAATACGGTTCCGGTTTGATTGCCTTCCATGGCCAATCAGGCGACATCATGTTCCAAGGTTGTACCACTGATAATGTTCAACCCGCGTTTGACGAACTAAACGAAATGGGCTTTGATCTTGGTGGTGCTGGCCCTGCGGTTCGTACCGGCATGTCCTGTGTTGGCTCTGCTCGCTGCGAGCAATCATGTGCAAATGAGCAAAAAATTCATCGTGAACTCGTTAATAATTTCCTCGATGATATGCACCGCCCTTCACTTCCTTACAAATTCAAATTCAAAGTTTCTGGTTGTCCCAATGACTGCATGAACGCGATTCATCGTTCTGACTTTGCAACGATTGGTACCTGGCGCGATGATATGAAAGTCGAACAAGAAGAAGTCGTGAAGTTTGTTGCTGACAAAGGTCGCAAATATGTAATCGACAACGTCATTAGCCGCTGCCCAACTAATGCACTTTCACTAAACGATGATGACACTTTAGATGTAGATAACCGCAACTGCGTACGTTGCATGCACTGCATCAACGTAATGACAAGAGCACTTTCACCGGGTGATGACAAAGGCGTAACCATTCTAATCGGTGGTAAGCGTACTCTTAAAATCGGTGACACCATGGGTACCGTTATAGTTCCTTTCATGAAACTTGAAACGGATGAAGACTATGATCAATTACGTGAGCTAGCTGAAAACGTCATCGACTTCTTTGCTGAAAACGCATTAGAGCACGAACGTACTGGTGAAATGATCGAGCGTATCGGCTTAATGAATTTCTTAGACGGTATCGGTGTTGATGTGGATCCGAATATGGTTGCACACCCACGCGAAGGTTCATATGTACGTATGGACGGCTGGGATGAAGAAGCCGAGAAGTGGAAACAACGTAAAGCAGCGGCTGAATAGTCACTGGGTTTAACCTAAGTATTACCAGGAGGAGAATTTATGTCAGCGCCAAGAATGCCTGATGAATGTGGGGTACCGGATCCGTTTCCGTACATGCATCCTGTTTTAAAAGAGAACTTTGGTAACTGGAAATATCATGAGCGTCCACGTCCCGGTGTTTTGAAACACGTTTCAAAATCCGGAACATCTATTTGGACTGTTCGTGCCGGTACACAACGCCAAATGGACGTTTCAACTATTCGTAAATTGGCTGATATAGGCGACCAATTTGCTGAAGGTCATGTTCGTTTCACCATGCGTTCAAACATTGAATACATGGTATCGGAAGAATCTATGGTGCAACCGTTAATCGACAAGTTAAACCAAGAAGGTTTTCCCGTCGGCGGTACTGGCCCTTCAGTTGCGATGATTTCGCACACGCAAGGCTGGTTACACTGCGATATTCCAGGAACGGATGCATCGGGTGTGGTTAAAGCCATGATGGATGAGTTACATGAAGAGTTCATCAATGAAAACATGCCAAATCGTGTACATATCACGACTTCTTGCTGCCAAATCAACTGCGGTGGACAAGGTGATATTGCGATCAACGTACAGCATACCAAGCCCCCTAAGATCAACCATGACTTAGTGGCGAACGTTTGTGAACGTCCTACGGTTGTGGCTCGTTGCCCGGTTGCTGCGATTCGTCCTGCAATGGTCAATGGTAAGCCATCATTGGAAGTTGATGAGAAGAAATGCATGTGCTGTGGCGCATGTTTTCCACCTTGTCCTCCAATGCAAATCAATGATTCAGAACATTCTAAGTTAGCTATTTTTGTGGGTGGCAAGCACTCCAATGCACGTAGCAAACCCATGTTCCATAAATTGGTAGCTGCAGGTATTCCAAACAATCCACCTCGTTGGACTGAAGCGACTGCAGTTGTTAAGACTATCTTGAGTGTCTACAAAAATGACGCAAAAGATTGGGAACGTATTGGTGACTGGATTGAACGTATTGGTTGGCCTCGTTTCTTCGAGTTAACCGAATTGCCATTTACCAAATATCATATTGATAACTGGCGCGGTAGCCGTAACAGCTTAAACGCTTCTACGCATATCCGCTTCTAATTATAAAATAGAGAGAAGAGGTTCAATCAAATGAAGTTTGGTATTTTGGTAAATGAAGGACCTTATACCCATCAAGCATCTGACTCCGCTTTCCAATTCACGAAAGCGGCGTTAGAAAAAGGTCACGAGATTTTTCGTGTATTCTTCTATCACTCGGGTGTCAACAATGGCACCCGCTTGACGACTCCACCACAAGATGATCGCAACATCGTCAACAACTGGAGCGAGTTAGCGGCAGCGCATAACTTGGATTTGGTTGTATGTGTGGCTGCGGCGCAACGTCGCGGAATTGTCGATCCTGATGAAGCAAAACGAAATTCAAAAGATGCTGATAATATCGCTCCGGGTTTTCGTATCTCAGGTTTGGGTCAGCTCATCGAAGCCGGTATTCAATCTGATCGGCTAGTCGTGTTTGGTGATTAAGGTATAGGAGTAGAACAATGACTGATGAGATGTATGATGAAGAAGGCGGCCCGGTTAAGAAATTCTTATACCTAAATCGTAAGGCCCCATATGGCACGATTTACGCGCTTGAGTCACTTGAAGTTGTTTTGATTGGCGCAGCATTCGAACAAGACGTAAGTCTTTTGTTTATGGATGACGGCATATTCCAATTGAAAAAAGGCCAGGACACTAAAGGTATCGGCATGAAGAATTTTTCACCCACCTACCGTGCACTTGAAATGTACGATGTGGAGAAACTTTATGTTGATAAAAAGTCTATGGACGAGCGCGGATTGAGCGCAGATGATCTTGTCGTTCCAGTTGAGATTTTGGATGCAGCACAAGTTGCAGACTTAATGGAAGATCAAGACGTGATATTGAGCTTTTAGGGGTTGATCAATGATTTTACACACAGTAAATAAATCGCCATTTGAAAAAAACAGTTTGGAGCGTTGCATTGAATCAGCCAAAGACGGCGCAGCAATTCTGTTAATCGAAGACGGTGTATATGGTGCACTCAATAACACCGCTTATTCGGACATGGCACAAAATGCAATGAAAACTGTCAAGATTTATGCACTCGCACCGGATGTTCAAGCGCGTGGTGTAGGAGATCGCGTTTTAGACGGCGTTGAATTGGTAGATTATAACGGGTTTGTAGATTTGGCGGAGAGTCATAGCAAAGTACAAGCTTGGCTTTAATCCTATTTGAACTAGGTAGATAAAGGAGAGGCATTATGGCCATCGAAGTGAATGGTAAAACATTAGAGACTGATGAAGAAGGTTACTTGGTAAATCTTGCAGATTGGACTGAAGATGCGGGTGCAATCATCGCAACTACAGAAAACATCGACATGACTGAGAATCACTGGGAAGTTGTTAATTTTCTTCGTGAGTATTATGACGAATACCAAATCGCTCCAGCGGTACGTGTATTAACTAAAGCGATCGGCAAAAAGCTTGGCCCTGAAAAAGGCAATAGCAAATACTTGTATGAGTTATTCCCATACGGTCCAGCTAAACAAGCTTGTAAAATCGCAGGCTTGCCAAAGCCAACTGGTTGCGTTTAATACCAGATTCGTGGCGGGGAGCAATACCCCGCCCCACTTAGTGCATTAAAATTAGGGGAGAGAGGTTTCATGTTAAGCATCGTGCTTGCGGTGATGTTCTATGCTGCCACGTTAGTATTGCTTCTAGGGATTGCATACCGTGTTTCGGTTTATGCCCGTACACCCGCCCCACTCAAAATTCCTACTATGCCAGCGCCAACCACTAGCGGTGGTGTAGCCATGCGTTTATTACGTGAAGTTACTATTTTTGAAAGTCTGTTCAAATCCAATAAATGGATTTGGATATTCGCCATTTTGTTTCACTTTGGCATGTTATTGGTGTTACTACGCCACATCCGTTATTTCAATGAACCCGTCTGGGTTTGGGTGCAACTCATTCAACCCTTTGGTACCTATGCGGGCTTCGCCATGCTAATAGGATTACTGGGTTTATGGGTGCGACGCGTGTTCGTCGAACGAATCCGTTACATATCCGGACCCTCTGATCATTTGATGTTGGCTTTATTAAGTCTTATCGCAGGCACGGGCTTGATAATGAAATTTGTGGTGCACACTGACATTGTAGCGCTGAAAACATTCACGCTTGGTTTGTTACGTTTTGATATACAGCCACTTCCGGCTGATCCAGTACTAGTCACTCATTTACTGGCTGTGATTTTACTCATGCTAGTTTTTCCCGTGAGCAAGCTGTTACACGCACCAGGCGTGTTTTTCAGTCCATCACGTAATCAAGTGGATAACTCACGAGAAAAACGTCATGTCACAGCTTGGGCGAACAATAATGCAGGCCAAGAGTAGCTGCGGTTTAAGAGGAAACGTAATCAATGGCAAAAGTTGAATTTGATACACCTGAGATTCGCGAATATCCCATCATTCCGATGCTCAAGAGCGATGCTATGTCGCATAGTTCACCCTTCGTTGCAAAACCCACTCATCAGGAGCCACTAGGTTTTCCCGGCGAGTTGGTCGAGGATTGGCAAAACAAAGCTATTGAAAAAATGGGCGAATTATTGAAAAAATATCGCTCGCTAAAAGTTTACATGGACATTTGTGTGAAATGCGGTGCTTGTACCGACAAATGTCATTATTTCCTGGGTACCAGTGACCCTAAAAACATGCCGGTGGCACGACAGGATTTATTTCGCAAAGTGTATCGTCGTTATTTTACCTTTGCAGGCAAGTATTTTCCCAAGCTGGTTGGCGCGGAGGACTTAACCGAAGAGGTTTTAGAAGATTGGTATAAATATTTTCACCAATGTTCACAATGCCGTCGTTGTTCTGTGTTTTGTCCATATGGCATTGATACTGCCGAAGTTTCCATGGCAGCACGCGAAATTATGGATCACGTTGGTAAAGGCCAAAAATACTGCAACGAAATTATTGGCAAAGTTCACAAAATTGGTAACAACTTAGGTTTGCCTGGTCCAGCAATGAAAGCCACCTTGGAAGATCTCGAAGAAGAGATGGAAGAGGATTATGGCGTTAAAATTAAAATGCCAATCGATAAAAAAGGCGCAGACGTTTTACTTGTCACTCCGTCGGCCGACTTTTTTGCCGAACCGCATATTGATGGCTTGATGGGTTACGCTAAAGTTTTTCATGAAGCAGGTATCGACTGGACGGTAAGCACCTACGCATCTGAAGCCGCGAACTTTGGTATGTTCATTGGCAGCTATGACCAAATGAAAAAAGTCGCCATGCGTATTCGTGAAGCGGCATTAGAACTAGGTGTTAATCGTATCATTGTCGGTGAATGTGGTCATGCATGGCGAGTTGCGTATAGCTTCTGGAATACTTTGATCGGACCGTTTGATTTTCTTGATCCCAAATACCCTGCACCGCAACACATTTGTGAGTTCACGCTGGATCAGATCGAACAAGGCATCATCAAGCTCGACAAATCTAAAAACGATCATCGCGTTGTGACCTTCCACGATTCATGTAACGTGGCACGTGCAACACGCATGGGTGATTCACCCGGTGGACAATTTGATATACCACGCAAAGTGATTCAAGCCGCGTGTAATAATTTTGTCGAAATGGATCCAGAAACAACCAAAGAAAAAACTTTTTGCTGCGGTGGCGGTGGTGGTTTGCTAACTGATGATTTAATGGAACTACGCGTTAAAGGTGCACTCCCTCGTATGGAAGCCTTACGTGAAGTTGTTGATAACCATGGGGTAACCAATTTGGCGGCAATCTGTGCCATATGCAAAGCACAGTTCTCCAAAGTTTTACCCTATTACGATTTTCCCATGGACATGATAACCAGTGTGCATCAACTTGTTGGTGACGCGATTATCATAACTCGTGGTGTTGAAAACAAAGAAACGGATGAACAATCCGAAACAGTAACCGAACAGTAATAAGTTTAAACGTTTTTTATACAAGGCAGGTTTGATTTAGGGACCTAGCGTTACAGGAGAAAGAAAATGGCTGCTTCCAGTGATGATATGAGCAAAAACTTAACAATACGTCGCTTCAAAGATGGGGATAATCGCCCTGAAGCTTGGAGTGATCAAATTTTCCAAGCGAGTTGGACACACAAATGCCCTACTTACATTCATCGCACACCGCCATGTCAAGGTAGTTGCCCCGCAGGTGAAGATATTCGCGGCTGGCTTGATATCGTACGCGGTATAGAGAAGCCAACAGGTGATTTAGATTGGCAAGAATATGCTTTTCGTCGTTCAACTACCGCCAATCCATTTCCATCGATTATGGGTCGTGTTTGTCCCGCACCTTGTGAAGATGGTTGTAATCGCAATCAACTTGAGGATCGTGTGGGCATTAATGCCGTTGAACAATTCATCGGTGATACTGCATTGGAAAAAGGTTACACCTTTGACGCACCAGGTGCTGATACGGGTAAAAAAGTAGCCATTATCGGTGGCGGTCCTGCGGGTTTAGCTGCAGCATACCAATTACGTCGCATCGGTCACGCTTGCACAATCTTTGATGACCACGAAGAACTTGGCGGCATGATGCGTTATGGTATTCCCGGTTATCGTACACCACGCGAAGTGTTGGACGGTGAAATCAAGCGCATTATCGACATGGGTGTGGAAACACGCATGAATACTCGTGTGGGTAAAGACGTACCCATGGCCGATGTGGAAAAAGAATTTGACGCCATTCTCTGGGCTTTAGGTGCAAAATCAGGTCGCGCGTTACCGATTCCAGGTGCCGAAGCTGAAAACTGTATTACGGGTGTTGCTTTCCTCGAAGCATTCAACCAAGGTCGTTTGCAACACGTGTCGGGTAAAGTATTAGTTGTTGGTGGTGGTGATACTTCCATCGACGTTGCATCCGTTGCACGCCGTATTGGTAAAATCACTGAATCACATGAAAAAGATCGTCCAGAATATGTAGTACTTGGACAAACCGCTCATGACGTTGCATCAACCGCTAAACGCCATGGTGCAGATGTAACTCTGATCAGCCGTCATCCCGTGACCAATATGACTGCCGCAGAACACGAAGTACAAGATGCTTTACGTGAAGGTGTTGAGATTGTCGGTAGTGTTGATCCTATTGAAGTCATTAAAGACGAAAATGGTCGCGCTAAAGCAATTAAAGTTTGCAAAATGAATGAAGCGGGTACGGAACGAATTGAAGGCTCTGAATATGAAATTGAATGTGAGCTTATTGTTTCTGCCATCGGTCAAACCGGTGATTTTACCGGCATTGAATCCATGGCAAATGACCGTGGTTTAATTGATGCTGGGAAAAACTACGAAGTACCAGGCAAACCAGGTCACTTCGTCGCAGGCGATATTGTTCGCCCTCACCTTTTAACCACGGCCATCGGTCAAGCATCAATTGCAGTTGATACAATTTGTACTTACCTAGCGGGTAAAGAATTGGGTAAACGTCCTAAGGTTGATGTTCACCACTTCGACTTGTTAGATAAATTGCGTGAAACCAATCACGAGCCTGAAGTATTAGATGTGAAAGTTGGCCAGATCCGTGGTACATCTGAAGCAAACTTTGCCGTCCATAACTACGAAGACCGCAGCGACAAAGAAATTGCGACGTCTGATTTATTATATCTTGGTCATTTCGAACACGAACCCCGTTATAAACGCGATCACATCGACGTACATGCTGATGAAGTTTTAGGTCATTTCCAAGAGCGTATTGTAGCACTTGACGAAGCGACCGCGAAAAAAGAAGCTGAGCGTTGTATGAGTTGTGGTATGTGTTTTGAGTGTGATAACTGCGTTATTTATTGTCCACAAGAAGCGGTAAAACGTACACCGAAAAAAGATGCAACCACTGGTCGTTATGTTTACACTGATTATTCAAAATGTATTGGTTGCCACATTTGTAAGGACGTATGTCCAACCGGTTACATCGAAATGGGCATGGGTGAGTAAATATGCCAATGCGGTTTTTAAAACAGATACGGATGACCTTGGGAGCAATGCTCAGCATTGCTCTCATGGGATTTGCATTGAATTTGAATGCTGACGTACCAACACCTCAAATACCTAAAGCGGTTAAAGGTGAACAATGTGTTGAGGAAACCGCATTCATGCGTCGCAATCACATGGACTTATTGGATCATCAACGTGATGGCACTTTGCGCCAAGGTATTCGTACCAAAAAACATAGCTTGAACGGTTGCTTAAGTTGTCATGTGGTTAAAGACAGCAATAACCAAGCGGTGACTTTTCAAAGCGAAAAACATTTTTGTCGCAGTTGTCATGAATACGCTGCTGTAAAAATTGATTGTTTTGGTTGTCATAAATCCACCCCGGATCAATCGGCGAGTTCCTTATGAGTGAAGAAACTAATCAAGACAGACGACGTTTCCTGGGTGTAGGCCTAGGCGCAGCGGCAGCCAGCTTAGCACCAGGCGTGGTTTTATATGGTGTTGCGCAAGCAAAAACCGACAGTGAACCCGCCTCAAATAAAGTGCGTTGGGGTATGTTGGTCGACACCACAAAATGTGCCGACAACTGTGACAAATGTGTTAGCGCCTGTGCCACTGAAAATGGCTGGGATAAACACACTGGCCGGGCTGAAACCCGTCCACAATGGATGCGTAAAGTGACATTGAAAGATAAAGTCACACGACGCACCACGTCACTACCCATGATGTGCCAACACTGCGAAAAACCACCTTGTGTTGACGTTTGCCCGACGAATGCTTCCATGAAACGGGAGGACGGCATCGTTCTAGTAGACAAACATCGCTGCATCGGTTGTCGCTATTGTATGATGGCTTGTCCATATAAAGCACGCTCATTTGTGCATGAGCAAGTGACGGATCAAAAATCGTATATGCCTCGCGGCATGGGTACGGTCGAGAGCTGTACTTTCTGCGTGCATAGGATTGATAAAGGTGAATCACCAGCGTGTGTCGAAGCCTGTCCAGAAAAAGCTATTGTCTTCGGCGATATGAATAATGCTAATAGTGAAATTTCGCATCGCTTGCGTTTATTCTCCACCACCCAAATTCGTGATGATTTGCGCCTAAACCTTGGCGTCCGTTATGAAGGTATTTAAAGAAGGATTAGGGAATGAAAAAAGTCGCATTCGCTGAAATCAATGCATCAAACGGATTCTACGTTTTATTACTTCTACTTGGCAGTGTTGTCGCCGTTGGTTTAGGGGCCGCTTACTTCATGGAACATAATGGTCATGAAGTCACTGGCATGAATAACCAAATTGTATGGGGTATGCCGCATGTATTTGCTGTATTTTTAATTGTTGCTGCGTCCGGCGCATTAAATGTCGCCTCAATTGCATCGGTGTTTGGTAAATCGGTCTACAAACCGCTAGCACCTCTATCAGGTTTATTGGCTATCACTTTGTTGGCCGGTGGCTTGGCGGTTTTGGTTTTGGATTTGGGTCGTCCCGATCGCTTGATCGTTGCCATGACAAATTATAATTTCAAATCCATTTTTGCTTGGAATATTTTTCTCTATACGGGCTTTTTCGCCATTGTCGCTGTTTATTTATGGATGATGATGGAGCGTCGTTTTAATAAATACAGTCACAACGTTGGTTTAGTCGCTTTTGTCTGGCGCCTATTGCTAACCACAGGTACGGGTTCTATTTTTGGATTTTTGGTCGCTAGGCAAGCTTATGATGCTGCGATTATGGCACCACTCTTTATTGTTAGTTCTTTTGCCTTTGGTTTGGCCATGTATATTCTTGTGCTCGTGAGCGCCTTCCAAATGACCGACCGGGAATTCGGCCAAGGTATCGCACAACGCCTACGCAGTTTACTTGGTGTTTTCATTGGCAGCGTATTACTGCTAACCTTGATTTATCACATTACTAACTTGTATGCGACTGAACACCACGGTATCGAAGCATTCATCTTACGTGATGGCGGTATTTACACTCACCTATTCTGGTTCGGACAAATTTTACTGGGTAGTATCTTACCACTCATTATTCTGTTTAATAAATCACTGCAAAAATCCGTGGGTAGTTTGGTATTTTCTGCGGCATTGGTGGTGATAGGTGGATTCATTCAGCTTTATGTCATTATTATTGGTGGCCAAGCCTTTCCTATCGATTTATTCCCGGGCTATGAAGTCACTAGCAGTTTTTATGATGGCGTTGTTGCTAGTTATACTCCAAGCTTACCCGAAATATTACTCGGGTTTGGCGGCGTTGCACTTGCACTTACTCTCACCACAGTGGGTGTGAAAGTATTACGATTTCTTCCTGTTAGTCTTGCTGACAAAGACGTCGACCCACACCACAAAGCATAAAGCCATAAACTTATGAGTTATGAAGAACATCCGTTCGCGCCTTATATCCGTATTCTAGGAAAAGGTAAGAAAGGTTCACGCGGGCTTACTCAAGAAGAAGCACGTGACTCGTTGCGCATGGTGCTCAACCAGGAAGTCGAAGACTGTCAGTTGGGCGCCTTCTTAATGTTATTGCGTGTTAAGGAAGAGACGCCGGAAGAAATTGCAGGTTTTGTAGAGGCATGTAAATCGTCCTTGGAACTACCACACAAACTTCCAAAAGTAGACCTGGATTGGTCATCCTACGCCGGTAAACGCCGTCAGCTACCTTGGTTTATTTTAACCAACTTGCTGTTGGCGGAAAATGGTTTTCGCATTACTATGCATGGCACCGAAGGTCACACCGCTGGACGGATTTATACTCGCGAAACCTTGCAAGCCATCGGGCTGACGGTTTGCGAATCCATGGAACAAGCCGCACAAGAAGTGGAAAAAAATAATTTCGCCTATATTCCACTGGAAGTCATGTCACCCATTCTGCATGACATTATTCAAATGCGTCCCCTACTCGGTCTGCGTTCACCCGTACACACTATCGCTCGTATGTTAAATCCGTTTAATGCAAACGCATTAATCCAAGGTATTTTTCATCCAAGTTATCGTGACACCCATCAGATCGCCGCTAACCTCATTGAGCAACCGCGCATGGCGGTATTCAAAGGTGAAGGTGGAGAAATCGAACGTAATCCCGATCAAGCCTGCTTGGTTAAAAGCGTCATAAATGGTGAACTCATTGATGAAGAATGGCCAGCTATGTTTAGTGGACCACGCCATTTACGCGATGAAACAATGGATACCTCGCGCTTAATCAAGGTCTGGGGTGGCAACGACGAAGATGAATACGCAATTGCAACCATTACCGGCACTGCAGCAATCGCACTCAAGTTAATGGGTAAAGCCGACTCAATCGACGCTGCACAAGCGTTAGCTGATCAAATGTGGGCTGAACGCAACACCAATCGTTTTAGCTAAGGAACCATCATGAGCCGATTTCTGTTGTCGGCGGCTCACAAGTCTTCCGGCAAAACCACTATTAGCATCGGCTTAAGTGCTCACTTAAGCCAAACCTATAATGTGCAAACTTTTAAAAAAGGTCCTGACTACATCGATCCGTTGTGGCTGGGCGGGGCCAGTGGTCGACCTGCGTATAATTTGGATTTCTACACCATGGGTGAAAAAGAAATCCTGCAATGTTATTCACAAAACAGTCAAACCAGCGAGATTGTATTAGTCGAGGGCAATAAGGGTTTATACGATGGCATGGAACTCGATGGCAGCAATAGCAATGCCGCCCTCGCCCAGCTTTTAGAACTGCCGGTTATTTTAGTCATTGATACTCAAGGCATGACCCGTGGTGTTGCGCCTTTGCTTTTAGGTTATCAACAATTTGAAAAAAATATTCGAATTGCCGGTGTAATTCTAAATAAAGTCGGTGGCGCACGTCATGAATCCAAACTACGCGCTGCGGTTGAACATTACACGGATATTCCCGTGGTCGGTGCCGTGCATCGACATGCAGATTTACATATCGATGAACGGCATCTTGGTTTGGTGCCCAGCAATGAAAAACAACAGGCCTTGGCCATAATCAACGCAATTAAGAATCAAGTTGCTGCACAAGTTGATTTTGAGTTATTAAAAAC
>Ga0224506_10001419_pt1 | contig 17148 bp, 15 predicted proteins | sample SF_Jan12_sed_USG_2_FD_169108 | JGI IMG/M metagenome (GOLD analysis project Ga0224506, IMG submission 169108) | Sediment microbial communities from San Francisco Bay, California, United States - SF_Jan12_sed_USGS_8_1 | ecosystem: Environmental > Aquatic > Marine > Sediment | place: USA... | reverse complement strand
GTTTTTTGGTGTTGTTTTTTTGTGGTGATTAAACTTTACCAAAAAACAAAAGGATTTTTTATACATGTAAGAAAATAATCCTTTAAATTCAGTCGCTTATTAGTTTATGGATGGGCACTAGTTAGAACAGGAGGTGTAGTATGTCTAGCCAGAATAGAATTAAGTTTGGGGATAAACTTAAAGCTGAGCTCTGGGAACGATGTATGAGTGGCGAGATGCTAACATCTATTGCTCTTGACATCGGTTCGAGTCATTCAGCTATAGCTGGAATTTTTGAATGATCAGGTGCTATCAGACCTCCCTAATTACATTTGATATTGATCCACTCAACCTCCTAATGTTGTTGGCACCAGGTTATCGGGGCAATATTCCATGCAACAGTCATCTCAAATTGGATTCATTCTGTATGCTAATTAATAGCATAACTTAGGGTTAAATTGAGTAAAAACAGAAAATTTTGATCAATAAGTCATTCGTGTTGGCCACAGTGTGGGCGCAGGCGGAAAATTATCTTTCAGCCAAAAAATGACCAACCATTCGGTCAGTCCCTTCTTTGAAATCTGCTGGCGGGGGTCAGATTTGAACTGACGACCTTCGGGTTATGAGGACGAAATTTTTCATGCACCTAAAAATACCTATGTTTAACCAGAATTTGTAATCTATTGTTTTTATTATGCTTTTTATTTCTAATTTGCTCCATATGAATAAAATTAATCACCAAGCCTATTTTCTTGATTGACCAAAATGGAACAATCCTGTAGTAAATAGCAATGATCCACATGTTTGAAAACAATAGATGAAACGACGCAATATATGCCCGAAAAAGTTTTAGAGTGATATTAGATATTCATGGAAACCGACAACTTCTCATATAGCGAATCTCAAAAAATAAGAATAGATCTAGAGTAAAGAAGCCGAGCGTTGCGGTGCTCTACGCAATAAAAATCAGTTTATGCTGGAGCATCTCGGTATCCTCAGCCGCTATGTCGGTATGTTGATCTATTCGCGCAGTTTTCTGGCTTTCACTCGCCATGAGTATTTCTGTCGCATTCTTTGTAATCTGATTGGCAGCGGGGTACAGAACGGCGAAGCTCCCAAAGACATGGGGCCGCTATCTGAAATGGTTGCTGATATATATTTTCATAATGCAAACCAATACTTTAATTTCAACCTGGATACAGGCCAATAATGAAACAACTATCCCGAACCAGCCCAAACTCGCAGCCTTACCCGGCCAGAATCCTGCAGTTCGGTGAAGGTAATTTTATCCGTGCGTTTATTGGTGCACGTATCGAACAACTTAACCAGAATACCGACTTTAATGGCGGTATCACTCTAATTCGTCGAACCCAACCGGTGGGCAAGCCAGACCTCAATGACCAACAGGGTCTTTATAGTGTGGTAACCCGCGGCATCGATGATCAGGGTGCCAAGCGTGAGTCGACTCAGGTGATCCATTGTGTTACCCGCTTGATTGCCACGAATACCGCCTACGATCATTACCTTGCCACCGCCGAAGATCCAGACTACCGTTTTGTTTTCTCCCAGACGACTGAAGCGGGCATTGAATACGACGACAGGTGCATGGCAACTGACCGGCCACCGCGCACTTTTCCAGCCAAGCTCACACAGTGGCTTTATCAGCGCTTCAGCCATTTTGACGGAAATCCGAGCAAAGGTCTCATTATCATTCCGTGCGAACTGGTCGATTCCAATGGCTTGCTACTCAAGAAGTTTATCCTCGCCCATGCCACCGCCTGGCAGCTACCGGTAGCCTTTAGTCAGTGGTTAGAGGATCACAACCACTTCTGTAATACGTTGGTCGATCAGATCTGCACCAGCTTCCCAAAAGAAGACAGAGGCCTATTGGAAAAGGAATTGGGTTTCATCGATCCGTTTATGATTGCGACTGAACTCTACACTGAGTTTGTAATCGATGGACCCGATTGTTTGCGTGAGGAGTTATTCCTCGATCAAGTTGACCTGAGCATCAAACTGGTAGCCGATGTTACACCTTATTCCGAACGCAAGATCGCGGTTCTCAATGGCAGTCATTCAGCTATGGTTCCACTGGCTCTGCTCGGTGGCTTTACCACGGTGCGCGAAGCCATTTCCGATGTCGACCTGGGTCGCTTTACCGACCAACTACAGTCTCGGGAAGTTATTCCCAACTTGAGTCTGCCCCAGGAAGAGTTATCGGTCTTTAAGAAAGCGGTATTTGGCCGCTTTAATAACCCCTATATCGAACATCAGCTGATGGCCATTACGCTCAATAGTCTCGTTAAATACAAAGTCCGGTTGGTTCCCCAGGTACTGCATAACTATACCAGGCACAACCGTCCGCCGCTTCTGCTAAGCACGGCCTTTGCCGCCCAGATACTGCTGTATAGGGGTAACCTCAATGGTGAGCCGATCAACCTGAAGGATGACGTCGACAGCATGGCATTGTTGCAACAAGAATGGGCACAGTACAGCCGCGGTAAGATTTCCATGCTGACGCTCGTCCAGAGAATATTTTCCCAACAGTCGATCTGGGGAACCGACCTTAATGCCCTGCCCGGATGGGCAGATGCGGTCTGTGCGCAGCTGAAATCCCTGATGGAAGTCGGCGCTCTTGTGACAATTCAGGCTCAATTACAAGAGTTGATATGAAGGCCTTCATCCTAGCCTGGCCCAAACTAGATCACGCTGGATCTACTTCAGTGCTGGCGGACTTGTCGATGGCAGATCGATGGATTAAAGTGAATTGGCCTTCATGCCCTATCTCTTCAAAACAGGAGTTTTAACAATGGAACAAACATGGCGTTGGTACGGACCGAACGATCCAGTCAGTTTAACTGACATAAAGCAAACCGGTGCAACCGGCATCGTCAGTGCCCTGCACTCAATTCCTAATGGGCAAGTCTGGTCCAAGGCCGATATAATGGCGCACAAGGCGCTGATAGAAAAGCATTCACTGACCTGGTCAGTGGTGGAAAGCGTGCCGGTACACGAAGAGATTAAAACCCGCAGTGGCCAATTCGAATTATGGATCAGTAACTATCAACAGACATTAGCTAACCTGGCCGCTTGCGGCATCGATACGGTCTGCTACAACTTTATGCCAGTATTGGATTGGACCCGTACAGATCTCGCTTATGAGCTGCCGGACGGGTCCAAAGTATTGCGTTTCGATCAGGATGCTTTTGCCGCCTTTGATCTCTATATATTGCAGCGCCCATCGGCAACTCAAGACTATTCGTCGGACGAAAAACAACGAGCCCAAGCCTACTTTGATCTACTGGATGCCGCCCAGATAGAGACTCTGACACAGAACATTATCGCAGGCCTGCCCGGTGCCGAAGAAGGCTATAGCCTGGAACAATTTCAGGCTCAGCTCAATTGCTACCAAGCCATTGACCGCGACTTGCTGCGCGAGAATCTAAAATTATTCCTGCTCGCCATCACTCCGACATGCGAAAGCCTGGGCCTTCGGCTGGCTATTCATCCCGATGATCCGCCCCGTCCAATTCTTGGCTTGCCAAGGGTGGTATCAACACTAGAAGATCTGAACTGGTTGATGCATGAAGTTCCCAGTAAAGCCAATGGAATCACAATGTGTACCGGCTCTTATGGCGTGCGCAGCGACAATGATCTGGTGAAAATGATTGAAACCCAGGGGGAACGCATCTTTTTTACCCATCTACGCTCAACCCTGCGTGAAGCCGATAATCCTCTCAGTTTTCACGAGACTTCTCACCTGCATGGCGATGTTGATATGTTCGGTGTTGTCAAAGCCCTACTCGGAGAAGAACAGCGTCGAGCACGAGTCGGTGATAATCGACTGATCCCGATGCGACCAGACCATGGTCAACAAATGCTCGACGACTTGAATAAAGATACCAATCCCGGTTATTCCTGCATCGGCCGCCTCAAGGGCCTGGCCGAAGTTCGAGGATTGGAGATGGGTTTGAAACGCGCCTTTTTTAACGACTAAACTCAGGGTCCTTACTACGATTATGCTGGTCAGTTTATAACCGACACTTTTCCTGGATAGTTTGTCCCTGTGGTTGAGGAAACTATTTAATCAATGTGTTTCAGTAACCGGTTGAAACCAACAGGGCTGTCGCAAATAATGTCATAGACAGTAAGTAGCGCAATCTTTGGGGAAATTATCTTGCCAGTCCATTGAACAATTCTGCGGGAGTTTTCGACATGCCCGCTTGGCATCCTGGTCGCTCTTTTTAGTATTCTAATGAGCGCAGTACCGGTCAACGTTGGTTGCGCACGGTCAAAATCCATAAACCCGAATAGGGGTTTGGTAATTCGCCTAATCAATCTATGGTGCTGTGATCTACCTGAAAACCGCGCCTGCACAGAATATTTTCGATGTCTCTGTAACTCACCCCATAGGCTAAATACCAACGGATACTTTGAAGAATTATATCGTGCTGGAAGTGACGGCCTTTGCAGGTAATCGCAGTCATCGTCATGCCCTAAAATACTTACATTTTACTACATCATGATATTGTGCGACCGAACCAACGGAGTCTACTATGAGTGTGTTGACTTTTTATTAATGACGAGATAACTTATTAAGCATATTGTATGATGAATAAAAAAAACAAAACAATCTGTAAGTCCTTAACGGGTAAAACAGTTGCTAATCAGGGTGATGATTCAGGGGTATTTTATGTTTGGGGGATCCACAAATAGTCGTACGTTTTCACGCCGCAGCATTCATGGGCAAGTTGCGCATGATTTAGGGATGCGTATTGTCAGCGGCGCGTTCCCTCCAGAATCGATACTTCCAAACGAAGAAAACTTCAGTACTGAACTCAAGGTTAGCCGAACGGTGTTTCGTGAAGCGATCAAGGTTCTGGCAGCAAAAAACCTGGTTGAACCCCGTCCCAAGACGGGGACCCGCGTGTGTGCAGCCAAAGAATGGAACATGTTGGACCCGGACGTGTTGGCATGGTGTTTTTCTACAGGCCCATCTATAAATCAGGCCAGATCCCTGTATGAAATGCGAAATATTGTTGAGCCTGCCGCCGCTGCTATGGCTGCAGAACGTGCTGATGCAGCGCAGTTGATCAAAATCGAAGCAGCCCTGGCGGCGATGGAAATATCTGAACCGGATACGGATGCCAGCATTAATGCCGACTTGCACTTTCACCAAGCCATTATTGAAGCCTGTGGTAACGACCTGCTGGCTTCGTTAGGGTATTTGATTGAATCTGCATTGGAACATAGTTTTAAACTTTCCATTCAACGTCCCGGTGCGCGCAAAAACTCAATCCCCTTACATACTGCTGTTTTTACAGCGATTAAAGAGCGAAATCCGGAACAGGCAAAGACCGCCATGAATGTTTTGCTAGGTGAAGCATGGGGAGACCTTGAGGATGTAATTTCTGAATTGCCAGATAAAAAGCCAAAAACAGATATCTCCTAGCCGAAGCAGGCATTAAAGGAATTAAATTTATGAGTGACGATATAAAAAAGAAAAAAGCACTTAGGTCTCACCACTGGTATGGCGGCACCGATAAGGATGCTTTTATCCATCGTAGCTGGATGAAAAATCAAGGCCACCCCGACCATGTGTTCGATGGTCGCCCGGTCATTGGTATTTGCAATACGTGGTCCGACCTCAATCCGTGTAATGCTCACTTCAAGGAGATGGCCGAAGTCGTTAAACGTGGCGTATACGAAGCAGGTGGTTTCCCTGTTGAGTTTCCTGCTATGAGCCTGGGCGAATCGACCTTGCGTCCTACCGCGATGCTATATCGCAACCTTGCCGCCATGGAAGTGGAAGAGAGTATTCGTGCTAATCCTTTGGACGGTGTAGTGCTGATGGTCGGTTGTGACAAGACCACACCGGCACTGCTGATGGCAGCCGCCAGTTGTGACTTGCCAACCATCACTTTGTCGGGTGGTCCAATGCTAAATGGCAAGTTTAAAGGCGAGGACATTGGCTCAGGCACCGCTGTGTGGCGTTTTTCCGAAGCTGTAAAGGCTGGTGAATTGTCCCTTAAGGACTTTATGTCTGCAGAATCAGGCATGTCGCGAAGCCCTGGTCACTGCATGACCATGGGCACGGCGTCGACAATGGCGTCGATGGTTGAAGCCTTGGGCATGGGACTGCCCATGAACGCGGCCTTACCGGCAGTCGATGCGCGGCGCAAGCGCATGGCGCATCTGGTCGGTGGTCGCATCGTCGATATGGTCAAAGAAGATTTGCGTATTTCCAAAATTCTCACCAAAGAAGCCTTTGAAAACGCCATTCGTGTCAACGGCGCAATTGGTGGCTCGACCAACGCAGTAATACATTTGCTGGCCATCGCGGGGCGTATGGGTGTCGACCTTTCGCTCGACGATTGGGATCGCTTGGGCAGGTCCGTACCAACCGTGGTCAATCTACAGCCGTCTGGTCAATACCTGATGGAAGATTTTTGCTACGCGGGCGGGTTGCCGACGGTGATCAAACAATTGGGTGACCATGGCATGCTGCATAAGGACGTTATTACGGTAAACGGTCACAGTATATGGGACAACGTTTCCGAGGCTGAGAACTATAATGAAGATGTCATACAGCCATTCGATAAGCCGCTGATGAAAAGCGGCGGCATTGCCGTGTTACGCGGTAACTTAGCGCCGGGTGGTTGCATCATCAAACCGTCCGCCGCGACGCCAGAACTGATGCAACACCGAGGTCGTGCTGTCGTGTTTGAAAACATCGAAGACTACAAAGCTAAAATTGAAGATCCGGATCTCGATATCGACGAAACCTGCGTGATGGTGCTTAAGGGCTGTGGTCCGAAGGGCTACCCCGGCATGGCCGAGGTCGGTAATATGGGCTTGCCGCCCAAGATTCTGGCGAGGGGTATCAAGGACATGGTGCGTATCTCCGACGCCCGCATGAGCGGCACGGCCTACGGTACTGTATTACTGCACACCGCTCCGGAAGCCGCCGCTGGTGGTCCGTTGGCTGTCGTGCAAAACGGCGACATGATTGAAATTGATGTCGCTGGTCGCCGCATTCATCTGGATATTTCCGACGACGAGCTGAAAAGTCGTTTGGCCGACTGGACACCGCCAGCGCCGCACATGGATAGCGGCTATTATAAACTTTACTGCGATACTGTTCTGCAAGCTGACAAGGGTGCTGATCTGGACTTTTTGGTGGGTTGCCGTGGCAGCGAAGTCAAGCGAGATTCACATTAGGGGATGAAACATATGCGTCTGGTTCAATTTCATAAAGGTAATCCTGCTGACGTTATCGTTGCGCAGGTGAACGGTGATCAACTCGATGTTGTTGCTGGAGCAAAATCTACGCGTTTATTAGCTCTAGAGGCTGCTGGTGCCGGGAAAAACCTGGCGGCCTTGGTCGCGGAAAAAGGCGTGGCGGAAAGTGTCGACTATGACACCGTCATCAGGGAGCGCAGACTATTGCCCCCTGTTAGTCATGACGACCCCGCACACATGGCCATAACGGGCACGGGTCTCACCCACTTGGGCAGCGCGAGCACGCGCAGTGCTATGCATGAAAAAACAGGTCAGGGCGAAGACGAGCTGACCGACTCTATGAAGATGTTCAAATGGGGACTAGAAGGTGGAAAGCCCAACGGTGAACAAGTCGGAATTGAGCCTGAATGGTTTTATAAGGGCGACGGTTCATGGATCGTCGCACCTGAAGCCGCTTTGGAACTTCCCGGTTTTGCCCTGGACGGCGGAGAAGAGCCAGAAGTGGCTGGTGTTTATGTTATCGCCGATGACGGAACCCCATGTCGTATTGGCTTCGCTATCGCCAACGAATATTCAGATCATGTGTTGGAGCGTCGCAACTATTTACTGTTGGCGCATTCAAAGCTACGGACCTCATCATTTGGTCCGGAATTACTGGTGGGAGATTTGCCTAACGATATTCAGGGCACCAGCCGTATTTTGCGTGATGGAAAAACATTGTGGGAAAAGCCTTTCGTTAGTGGCGAAGACAATATGAGTCATTCCATTGCCAATCTGGAATACCACCATTTTAAATACCAACGTTTTTGCCGTCCCGGCGATGTTCATGTACATTTCTTTGGCACAGCCACGCTGAGTTTTGCCGACAATGTGAAAGCTGAACCCGGAGACGTATTCGAAATTTCTGCTGAAGGCTTTGGAAAGCCTTTGCGTAATTCGATTGTTCGCACAACGGATGGAATATCCCTAGTGCGTCAACTTTAATCATGGATTACCATGGTTTGTAAAAAAAAAGGCCCGTCAAGTGGCCTAATAATAAGAGGATAGTAAGTTAAGACGATTGTCGTCTTACCGTTATGATCCCTTTTTTAATCCAGGAGAACGAAAATGTTTAAGAAAATTCTATTGGGTGCTGCTTCCCTTACAGTAGCTCTGTCAGCTGGTGTAGCAAATGCTGACACTTCGGATAAAAGAATTGCTTTGTCCAACAACTACGCGGGTAATTCTTGGCGTCAGGCAATGTTGCAAAGCTGGGTCAAAGTCACCGATGCTGCTGTTAAAGATGGCATCGTTGCTGAGGCTCCTGCTTTTACGACTGCTGAAAACCAAGTGACCGAGCAAGCATCTCAAATTCAAAACCTGATTTTGGAAGGCTATGATGCCATCGTGATCAACGCTGCTTCGCCAGATGCCTTGAACGGCGCTGTCAAACAGGCTTGCGATGCTGGCATCGTGGTTGTGTCCTTCGATGGTATCGTGACTGAGCCTTGTGCTTACCGCATCGCCGTTGATTTTGCGAAAATGGGAGAAATCCAGGTTGATTACCTAGCTAAGCGTTTGCCTAAGGGTGGTAATCTGTTGGAAATCCGTGGCCTTGCTGGTGTGTTCGTCGATGACGAAATTAGCGCGGGCATCCATCGTGGAGTTAAAAAACACCCACAGTTCAAAATCGTCGGTTCCGTACACGGTAACTGGGCACAAGATGTGTCACAGAAAGCTGTTGCTGGTATATTGCCATCGCTTCCAGAGATTGTTGGTGTCGTGACGCAGGGTGGTGACGGTTATGGTGCAGCTCAGGCATTTAAAGCTGCTAAACGTGATATGCCGTTGATCATCATGGGTAACCGTGAAGATGAATTGAAATGGTGGAAAGAACAGAAAGACGCTAATGGTTATCAAACCATGTCGGTTTCCATTGCACCAGGCGTGTCTACCTTGGGTTTCTGGGTTGCACAGATGATTCTGGATGGCAAGAGCATTCCTCACGATCTGACCGTGCCGTTCTTGCAAATTGATCAGCGCAATCTGGAAGCTAACTTGGCTAACACGGCCAAAGGTGGTGTTGCCAATGTTGAATACTCACTTAAAGACGCAAAAGCGGCTATCAAGTAATTCAACGATAATCTGATTAAAGGACCAAGCATATGCCCACGACGCAGTCACAAATCGTGAACTTTCAAGGTGTAGCGAAAAGCTTCGGTGCCGTCCGCGCATTAGCGGGGGTCGACATGCATGTCGACGCAGGTGAGTGTTTGGGTTTGGTCGGACACAATGGTGCTGGCAAATCCACGCTAATGAACGTGCTTGCCGGCACCTTGTCCCCTGATACCGGGGTGATGAGTATTCATGGCCAGGATTTGGCCGCGCACTACAATGTTACAGTGGCCCATGATCAGGGTATTCGCTGCGTATTTCAGGAGCAGTCTTTGTGTCCCAATTTGACGGTTGCTGAAAATGCACGGATATTTCATGCATCGCTAAAAGGCTTCGGCTGGAAAAAACGTGCAGGAAAGATGATCATCGACAAGCTTGATGAAATTTTTCCAGGTCACGGTATTCAAGACGATGATGTCGTGGGTGACTTGACCATAGGTAGACGCCAGATGGTGGAAATATCTCGTGCGTTTACGGTAACGGACGAAGCACTTGATTTGGTTATTTTGGATGAGCCAACGTCATCACTTGATGTGGTTGCAGCCACGCAGCTTTTGACCTATGTGCGTAAAGCCGTGGGTGAGGGGCAAAGCTGCATTTTGATTTCCCACTTGTTAGGTGAAATCCTCGACTATTCCGACCGCATCCTGGTGATGAAGGATGGCGCTGTCATCGCTGAAAAACCAGCCGCTGATTTTACGCGCGATACCTTGGTTGCGGCGATGGGTAACGTTGTCAAGGAAAAAGAAATTGAAGCGCACGAACGCTTCGAAAAAATTCGTGGAGAAACGCCTCTAGTGGTGCGTGCTCTACCCAGAACTCAAACGAACGGTACCGAGTTTGTTGCCCACAAGGGTGAAATTGTCGGTCTTGCCGGTCTTGCTAGCAATGGACAGACGCGTATGTTGTTACAAGTTTTTGAGGGAGCGACCAAACGTGTTCCCAATACCAAAGTTGAAGCACCTGTGGCCTTGGTTGCGGGTGATCGCCAGACGGATGGTGTGTTTCACTTGTGGTCTATCGGTCAAAACATCGGTGTGCGCTCCTTAAAAAATATGGTCAAGGGATGGCTGATTGATTCTGTTCAAGAAGCTTCCATGGCGGATGATTGGAAACAGAAGATTAAGATTAAAACGCCTGATATGAAAGACAACATCCTTTCGTTATCCGGCGGTAATCAGCAAAAAGCGCTCTTCGGACGTGCACTGGGTTCTGACGCCGAGATTATTTTAATGGATGACCCCATGCGCGGCGTTGATGTCAGTACCAAGTTAGAAGTTTACGACCTGATCCGCGCCGAAGCGGAGGAAGGGCGAACCTTTCTATGGTACACGACGGAGATGGATGAGTTGTTCAATTGCGATCATATTTATGTCTTTCGCGATGGCAAGATCGTCTCCGAGTTGTCACGTAGTGAATTGACCGAAGAAAAAGTCCTGCAGTCTTCGTTTAAAGAGGATGCATAGCATGTTGAATTATCTGAGTAGTCCCAAGTTCCTGCGTAGCGCCCTTCCGGCAGCATCCTTGTTGTTGTTGCTGGCGGCGATCTTTTACATACAGCCGCGCGCGATGAGTCAATTCGGCATGAACTTGATGCTGCAATATGCGGTGCCTATCGCCTTGGCAACCATCGCGCAAATGTTCATCATTACGGTGAACGATCTGGATTTATCCATTGGCCCGTTCGTTGGCCTGACGGCTAGTATTGGTGCGACCTTATTGGCCACCAACCCTGTGTTGGGCGTTTTGGCATTGATTGCATGTATTGCCGCATACGCCGGACTGGGTGCGCTGATCTATTGGCGCAACTTACCATCCATTGTCGTGACGCTGGGCATGTCGTTTGTGTGGCTGGGGATTGCCGTGCTTGTTTTGCCGTCACCAGGTGGCACGGCACCAGGATGGGTTAAGGCGATTATGAGCTTTAAAATTCCCGGAATACCATTTCCAATCGTTGCCGCGGCGATCATCGCATTGGTGGTCCATTTTGCTTTGATGCGCTCTAGTTATGGCGCGGTGCTGCGCGGTGCGGGTGGCAATCCCAAGGCCATTGCTCGCGCGGGCTGGTCGCTTTTGAAAATCAAGATGGTGATGTATGCGGCCGCAGGACTCTTTGGCGTACTGGCGGGCCTGTCGTTGATTGGCCTAACCTCCGCTGCCGATGCGCACATCGCGGATCGGTACACATTGTATGCCATCGCCGGGGTGATTCTCGGCGGCGGTGAATTTGTTGGTGGGCGAGTGTCACCGACCGGGGCAGTGTTGGGGGCGTTAACATTGACGTTGACCGGCTCGTTCTTGATTTTCTTGAAAATTTCGCCGGATTGGCAGATCGGTGCGCAGGGCGGTGTCTTGATCATCGTTTTGGCGTTGCGAGCTTTGATTAACCGTCGGGAGGCAAGCGCATGAGTACCATGACAGCATCCTTTAAAAACCTAAGCCAAAAGCCCTGGATTTGGTCGTACTTAGGTATGATCGTCGTATGGCTGGCCACTGTTGTCTTTACCAAGGGGCAGGGCGGTGGCGCCATCATCACCGCCGGGTTATCGTTCGCCACATTCACAGTGATCGTTGGTATCGGGCAGATGTTCGTTATCTCCACTGGTCCTGGAAACGTAGATTTGTCAATCCCCGCTAACATCGCGCTTTCCGGTGCGGTGGCCACGAAAGTTATGGATGGCTCCAATGATATGCTGTTGGTTGGGTTCCTGGTGGCGATGGGCTGCGGACTGGCCGTCGGTATTTTTAATTATGCCCTGATTCGTATTCTCAAAATCCCGCCGATCATCGCAACCTTATCGGCTAGCTTTCTAGTTCTATCGACAGCCATTGCCTACGGGCGAGGCTTAAAAATCAAGCCGCCAACCATGTTGGCGGACTTTACAACTTGGCAAATTTACGGCATCCCGATTCTGGCGGTGTTTGTTGCCGGGCTAGCGATTGTCATGTCGGTGGTGTTGCATCGCACCGTTTACGGACGTTCTGTTCTTGCCATTGGGCAAAATATGCGAGCGGCATGGCTGGCGGGCATCAATGTGGAACGCGTCCGTTTCGCCACTTATGTTTTGAGCGCGATGTTAGCCAGTCTTTGCGGGCTGCTGTTATCAGGGTTCTCAGGCGGGGCTTCTCTCAACATGGGCGAAGAGTATCTGTTGGCATCCATCGCGGTCGTGGTGATCGGGGGTACTTCAGTAGCAGGTGGCAAGGCCAACGTGCCGGGCATCTGGGGCGCGGCGTTATTCATGTTCTTGTTGGTGACCATGCTCAATACTTTTGGCGCCAGTGCCGGTATCCGCCTGATCATGACGGGTCTTATTATCGTGACCGTCATCACCATGGCGGGGGGCGATGAACAACAAAGTTAATACAAGGAGTGCATCATGTCTTTAGTCGGCAGTTCATATGAATACTACGACAAACGTTTTTACGACCTGACGGTACCCATTGCCGATGTCGAAGAGCTGTATGATGGCTGCCGCTGGGCGGAAGGGCCTGTATGGTTTAATGAACATTCCACCCTGGTATGGAGCGACATTCCCAATCGTCGGCTGCTACGTTGGATTGAAGGCGAGGGCGTATCAGTCTTTCGTGCGCAATCAAATTATACAAACGGCAATACCCGCGACCGTCAAGGCCGGTTGATCAGCTGCGAGCACGGCGGACGCCGTGTGACGCGCACCGAAGCTGACGGCACCATAACTGTAATTGCAGATAGTTATGGTGGCCGTAAACTGAACTCGCCCAACGACGTTGTGGTGAAGTCTGACGGCACGATCTGGTTCACCGACCCAAATTACGGCATCATGTCGGATTACGAGGGTTACAAGTCGGACATGGAGCAAGACGGTTGTTATGTCTATTGCGTCAACCCGGAAACTGGCGATATTAAAATCGTTGCTGACGACTTTGTGAAGCCCAATGGCTTGGCGTTTTCCGAGGACGAGAAAATACTCTACATCGCCGACAGCGGGCGCAGCCACGACCCGGATGGTCCCCATCACATCCGCGCCCTGGACGTAGCCGACGACAATACGCTGTCTAATTCACGGGTTTTCTGTGAAGTCGATCCGGGGCTGCCCGATGGCTTTCGTGTCGATGTCCAGGGGAATGTGTGGACCAGCTGCGGCGATGGTGTGCTCTGTTTCGCCAAGGATGGTACTCCATTGGGTAAAATAAAAATTCCACAGTTGGTCGCCAATATCACCTTTGGGGGGCCTAAACGAAACCGTTTGTTCATTGCTGCAAATAAATCTATGTATGCGGTTTATGTGGCGACGACTGGCGCACAGGTACCTTAGGAATATGACAGCAACTCTCCCCAATTTTGTAAGGCTTCATGGCGAAGACAATGTTGTCGTCGCAACAATAGACCTGACTCCAGGTATGGACGTGGCGGGTATTACCGTGTGTGAGCCGGTGCCGATGGGTCATAAAATTGCCATGCTTGACATCGCCAAGGGCGATGCCATTCGCAAATACGAACAGACGATAGGCTTTGCCTCGGTTGATGTTAAAGCCGGTTCGCACGTCCATATTCACAATTGTGAATACCGCGCAGATTTCGAACGCGATCGGTCCCCCGGTGTGGGCGCAGTGCCGACAGATTATGTTCCTGTTGACCAACGCGCGACCTTTGAAGGGATTGTTCGTGCCGATGGGCGAGTCGGAACTCGCAACTATGTCGGCATTCTGGCTACCGTGAACTGTTCTGCTACTGTGGCGAAAATGATCGCCGCATCCTTCACGACTGACAAGCTTAAAGCATTTCCGAACGTTGATGGCGTGGTAGCGTTCACCCATGGCACGGGCTGTGCCCTCGACCTGCAAAGCGAAGGCTATGCCATGCTGCAGCGCACGTTCAACGGCTATGCACGCCATGTCAATATAGGCGGTGTGCTGGTGGTCGGGCTGGGTTGTGAATCGGCGCAAATCAAAGATCTGATGGATCGTTATGATTTGGAAGATAGTCATGTGTTCCAGCACCTTGTTATCCAAGACACTGGCGGTACCGAAAAAACGGTGGCGGCGGGCATTGAACGCATTGAGGCGATGCTTGTTCACGCCAATGATGCTAAGCGAGAGACGGTGTCTGCAGAGCATTTGACGCTGGCGCTCCAATGTGGGGGCTCTGATGGCTATTCCGGCATCACAGCCAACCCGGCATTAGGGGTTGCCGCCGATTTATTGGTGCGCCATGGCGGCACAGCTATTTTGGCTGAAACGCCTGAGATATATGGCGCCGAGCACCTGCTCACGCGCCGTGCAGAAAGCCCTGAAGTTGCCGAAAAGCTGATGCAACGTATTCGTTGGTGGGAAGACTATACGGCGAAGAACAATGGTTCCATAGACAACAACCCATCACCGGGTAACAAAGCTGGTGGGCTTACCACCATTTTGGAAAAATCACTGGGTGCTGCGGCTAAAGGGGGTAGCACCAATTTAGTCGATGTCTACGAATATGGCGAACCGATCACGAAGAAGGGCTTTGTGTTTATGGATAGCCCCGGATACGACCCCGTGTCGATTACTGGCCAGGTGGCTTCGGGGGCGAATATCGTTACCTTCACCACCGGGCGCGGTTCGGTGTTCGGCTATAAGCCAGCACCTTCGGTGAAACTTGCCACCAATACGGCGATGTTTGAACGCATGAGCGGCGACATGGATATCAACTGCGGTGCAATTTTGACTGAGGACATCAGCGTTGAAGAAATGGGTGAGCACATCTTCCGCCTATTGCTTGATGTGGCCTCTGGAAAACAGTCCAAAAGCGAAGCCTTGGGTTTTGGCGACAATGAATTTACGCCGTGGCTTGTCGGCACGGTGATGTAGGAGATTGAAACTATGGTCAGAAAATTAACACTGGAAAACACGCTTCCCGAAGATGGACTTGCCGGTACGTTGGTCGGTCGCGCGTGGGTGCCCGGAAAGGTTCCGGGACCTAGCGTCGTGGTGCTAAGCGAAAAGGGCGTCTATTCCATTTCCAATACCTATCCCACTATGTCGGATTTGTTAAACGAGCCTAATCCGACCGAGGCCGCACATCGGGCGGTGGATACGGGGAGCAATCTTGGCACGGTCGAAGACTTACTTGCCAACACGGGTGCCGGACGATCGGATTCCGATGCACCGTTCTTTCTCAATCCGATTGATCTGCAAGCCATTAAGGCCTGCGGCGTGACGTTCGTTGCCAGCATGTTGGAACGCGTGATTGAAGAAAAAGCCAAGGGTGACCCTGCAACGGCGAATGTCATTCGCAAAGTCATTAACGATGAAATCGGCGGCGATATCAGCAGTGTCGTGCCGGGTTCAAAGGATGCGGAGAAACTGAAGAGCATTTTGCAAAGTCGCGATATATGGTCGCAGTATTTAGAGGTCGGCATCGGTCCCTACGCCGAAGTATTTACCAAATCCCAACCCATGTCTGCGGTGGGCACGGGTGCCCATGTGGGCATTCATCCGGAATCGACGTGGAACAACCCAGAACCTGAATTGGTGTTGGCGATTGGCCGTGACGGCAAAATCGTTGGTGCTACCTTGGGTAATGACGTCAACCTGCGTGATTTTGAAGGCCGCAGCGCGTTGCTGCTGGGCAAGGCTAAAGATAATAATGCATCTTGTGCCTTGGGACCGTTTATCCGTTTGTTCGACAATACCTTTGGTTTAGACGATGTGCGTACTATGGACGTCTCGTTGGAAATTAAGGGTGAGGATGGTTTTGAACTGGCAGACACCAGCTCGCTGTCGAAAATCAGCCGCGATGTAGAAAACTTGACCGCCCAAACCATCGGCTCTAATCACCAGTACCCGGATGGACTGGTGCTGTTTACTGGCACCATGTTCGCCCCGACTCTGGATCGCGACGCGGTTGGCCAGGGTTTCACCCACAAGGTCGGCGATATTGTGAGTATCGCCACGCCCAAACTGGGTTGTTTGGTTAACCAGGTCGACACATCGGACAACGTGATGCCCTGGACCTTCGGGACCGGAGCCCTAATGAAAAATCTAGCACAGCGTGGGCTTTTATAATCTGCCCCCCCCCATATTGAAAAATGGAACTAAAATGAGCATTAAACAGAATTTTATCAAGGGTGTTGACCTGAACATTAACCCGTCCGACCTGTCTGACGAAGCGGGTGTGGACTGTCAGGTGCCATTAGACGGTCGTAAGGGTTCTGGCTATGGTTCACGTGAACAGGGTACCTACGCGAAAGAATGTTACACCATCGTAAAAACCGCTTACACGCTGCCACTATAAGGAGGCCGATATGTCAGGACGTTTAGAAGGAAAAACGGCGATTGTCACCGCTGCCGCCCAAGGCATTGGGCGGGCCATTGCGGAGATGTTTGTGCAGCAAGGTGCTAAAGTTTATGCCACCGACATTAACGCCGAAAAACTGGCGGAAATAGAAGGTGTCGAGGCGTTCGTACTTGATGTGCTTGATCCCAATGCCATCAAGGCGGCGGCTGAAAAGACGGGTCCGGTGGATATCCTGGCCAACTGTTCCGGCTTCGTACATGCGGGCGGGATTTTGGAATGTGAAGAGGATGACTTCGATTTTTCCACCGACCTTAACGTCAAGGCATCTTACCGCATGATCCGTGCTTTCTTGCCGGGTATGCTGGCGGGCGGTGGCGGTTCAATCATCAATATCGCATCGGTCGCTTCTTCTATCGCAGGTGTTCCAAACCGTTTTATCTACGGTGCGACCAAGGCTGGCCTGATCGGCTTGACCAAGTCGGTAGCCAAGGATTTCGTGGCCAAGGGTGTTCGCT
>Ga0224506_10001417_pt1 | contig 17158 bp, 9 predicted proteins | sample SF_Jan12_sed_USG_2_FD_169108 | JGI IMG/M metagenome (GOLD analysis project Ga0224506, IMG submission 169108) | Sediment microbial communities from San Francisco Bay, California, United States - SF_Jan12_sed_USGS_8_1 | ecosystem: Environmental > Aquatic > Marine > Sediment | place: USA... | reverse complement strand
AGAACGTCCGGATATGCCCAACAGCCTTCTCGATTTGCTCGACCGTCAGCACCTTGCTAAAAGCCGGCATCATTTCGCTGAATCCCCTGGACGGGCCCCCTTGGGCAGCCACCCCCATCCAGTCACCGTCGGGCTCCCTCAATGTGAAGTCACAGTCCGTGAAATCGGGCAAGGGGTCGGCAAATCCGAGACGGCTCTGGGATTGACCCTTTCCGTCCGCCCCATGGCAGTTGGCGCAGGCATAAAGATAGATCTCCCGGCCGGTCTTCGGCACGTCTGGATCCTCTCCCTGGAACCCGGCTAAAACAGGCATCAGCAGGAGAATGATTCCCGCAGTTGAAAAAAAAGCCCAGCTGACCGCACGAGGCATAAATTTTTGATGAGTCTTCATGGTTTATCCTTCTTTTGGATTGACTTGGATTCTGATTGAAAGGAATGAATTCGTTAAAGAAAGCATCCCTCCACAGCCAGCTATTATACTTGACTTCTCCAGGTTCAGCAGCCGCCACTCTTGAATTGTCATAGTAGCAGGGATAGAAACAGCAAGTCAATATCGACAGGGCTCTATCCTTAAGTCATGTCCACTCCCCAGATTACTCTATCACCAAATTAATATCATCCCCCTTGAATTAAGTAATTGCATATCCTGTCCCCGAATTAATCCCGAATCAATCGAATGAGCGATTATTCGTAGCGAAGTGAATCGGCAGGGTTGGAGATTGCTGCCTTTATGGCTTTTACGCTTACCGTCAAAAGCGCGATAACCAGTGCAATCGATCCCGATACAAGGAACATCCAGACTTCCGTGTTGATCCGGTAAGCGAAATTCTGGAGCCATCTCGTCATCGCAAAATACGCGATAGGCCAGGCGATGACATTGGCCAAAACAACCCACTTGGTAAATTCTTTGATTAAAAGCAACACGACATTCTCCACTGAAGCGCCCAAAACCTTACGAATTCCGATCTCCTTGGTCCGTTGATCAGCCATGAAGGAAACCAACCCAAACAATCCCAGACAGGCGATAAATATGGCAAAGGCAGAAAAGAAGAGAAACAGTTTCTCGAATTTCTGTTCCCTTTGATACAGAGCCTCAAAACTTTCATCAAAAAAATGATATTCGAACGGAAAGCCGGGCGCTAATTCATGACATGTCTTTTTTATGAAGGCAATCGTTTGACTCACATTTTCGGTGGATGTGCGCACATTAACGATCGGATTGGCATCTCTCTGATAAGCAAGGAGCAAGGGGCCGATTTCATGGTGGAGGGACCGGAAATGGAAATCTTTGACCACTCCTACTACAGTGTTGCGACTGACAATCTCACCCACAGGAGAATCCATGCCAAACACTCTAACTGCCGATTCATTCAGAATATAAGCCCGGTTCCTGTCGCTTTCTCTTAGAAAATTCCTCCCTCCAACAATCTTTAATCCCATCGTCTCTATATAATCAGGATCTACCAGAAAGACGTCTATGTCCAATTGTTTTTCATCCCAGGTTTGTCCCCACATGCTGCGGATACCCGGTTTTGTATAATTTGATGTCGCAACACTTTGGATGTTGGAATGCTCTCGAAGTTTCGTTTTCAACACCTCGGTTTTATTCCGTAAAGAATCGTTTATCTCGAACCACAGAACTTGATTTTTATCGAAACCTAGGTCTCTATTCCGAATATAATCCATCTGGCGTCCGACCATTAGGGTACCCACGATCAGCACGATGGAAACAGTAAACTGGACGATGATCAATGCCTTTCTGAATAATCCTCCTTTGGTTCCTTTTTGACTCCTGCCTTGAAGCACATGGGCCGCCTGAAAGGATGAGAGATAAATGGCCGGATAGATTCCAGAGATCAACCCGATCAAAACTACGGAGGATACAAACACAAGAAGTATGAGAGGATTCAATAGATATCCGAAATCGATTTGCTTTCCTATGAGCTCAAAAAATCTGGATCTCAGCAGGTTCACAAGAATGCAGGCAAGAATCGAAGCTCCGAAAACCAAGAATACTGATTCGGATAAAAACTGTTTGAGCAGTTGGGATCTGGAAGATCCGAGGACCTTGCGCATGCCCACTTCTTTTGCCCGAACAGAAGCCGTCGCCGTGGAAAGATTGATGAAATTGATCACGGCTATACACAGCACAAAAAGAGCCACTGCAGAGAATATGTAGACATTCTGAATATTGCCATGGATCATGCTGCCACCACGATCTCTATCAAAATACAGGGATTTCAGAGACCGCAAGCTGAATTTTAATCGATCACGTAGGGACTGCGGCCATTGGTCATAACCGTCATATTGGCTGTACAGAAATTGGCTCAATTTAGACTCGATCTCAACTGGATCATGGTTTTCCGGAAAAAGGAGATAGGTTTGAAAGAGCAGACTGTTCACATTATTTATGAGGCCTGGAGATATCCGATCCAAAGTTTGAAAGGAAATGAGTGCACGAAATTGTATCGTCGAATTCTGAGGCACATCATCGATGACCGCCGTTACATTCGCATCTAGCCCTTCGATGTTCAGGACCTTTCCGATAGGATCTTTCTCTCCAAATATTTTTTCCGCTTCTGATTTGGTAAGGACAACGTTAAAAGGAGAATCCAGAGCCGTATCTGGATTGCCCTGAAGGACTGGAAAGCTAAACACCTCGAAGACTGTTGGATCGACAAAATAGGCGTGTTCGATTTTGTAATTTTTTCCTTGGTATTTGAAGTTTTTCTCACCATAGTTATACCTGAACCGCACTGTACTCAAGACCTCAGGAAATCGGTCTCTCAATAATTCCGCCATGGGCCCGGGAGTTCCATTATGCCAGCCCGTTCCAATCTGATAGATTCGGTCTCTGTTTTCATGGAATCCATCATGGTTGACTTCATTCAGGACATAGGAAGCGATGAATATGAAAACGATTAGCCCAATAGAAAAGCCTGTGATGTTTATGAAATAATGGATTTTGTTTTTTTGGATATTCCTCAAGGTGATCTTCAAGTAATTTTTGAGCATGCCCACTCTCCAATGGACAGAATCAAGGAGAAATGAAGGCAGAGATTTTGCTACCTGACTCCAATACCACAGTTTAGCTTTGAAAAGGCCCTCTTCTTCGGATACCCCATAATAGATTTCGTCGAAATCCCCAAGGGCTCCATCCTGAATATCTTTAGAGATCGTTTTTTTCAGAATCCAGTTGGCGATTTTAGGAAGCTTGACCTGTTCCTCTGAGTTCTTCATCGGGCTTATTCTCATTCTAAGGCAGATACTCTTTTCCAGATATTATCATTCACAGTTTTTAATTTTAGCAAAGCCTCTTTTCCATCCTGTGTGACTTGATAATAGATCTTGCTTCGTCCTCCCCGCTCCTTTAAGGGCTCGCCTTTGATGGTTTTGACATATCCCTTCTCCTCTAGCCGATGGAGAGGAGCATAGACAGCCCCGATGGACCATTTAAAGCCGGTAGCTTTTGAAACGTACTTCCTGATGGTAATCCCATAGGCCTTGTCTTTAAGGTTCACGATGGCCATCAAAATGATTTCTTCTGTTCGAGATAAAAGCTGCATTTTCTTTGATCCTTTATTTGTTTTCGGAAATAGAATAAATCAGAAACCACCCAGTGTCAAGCATTTTTTCTATTACCGAAGACATATCTTAATTCCGGGGATCTTAATTCGGGGACAGAATACGCGATCACTGAATAAACTTGAATTTATTCATAAACATGGACATTCTGAGAAAGGATATAAATAGATATTCAATCAGTTAAAGATTCCTTAAATATTGAATAGCATATTTTCCGATATACTGAGGAGAGAAAAGGATTGACACATCTATAATTTTTATTCTCATGCTTTAGAATAACTGTAAAGGCAAATCCAAACGCTTGTGTGCCCAACTTGACTCTTGCTAAAGAATCCAAAGAATCATCGACTTTATCTCTATAGGATGGCTTTTTATTTCCCGAAAGACATTTATAAACCGCATCCGCCAGATCGAGGCGAAGGCGCCTGCCTGACTGATTTCACCGGTATCACGGTGTGGCCGCCCATTGGTACGGCGGCCAGTGGAACTACGTCGATACGGTCTCTAACAGGGTCGTCTGGCGGGCTAGACACGAGGCTCCGTAACGGGAGACGACTAGAGCGGCAAGCAGCCAATTCAAGCCGACGTAAACCGCCCACAGAGAGGGCGAGCCGGGGATGTTCAGCACATAGACCACCGCGTTGGCAACCAGGTGGTAGAGGACGACCAACAGGATGCTGCCGCGGCTGTTGATGTAGAGCCAGCTGAACAGGATGGACAGGGGGATCACCTCCAGCAGGAAGAGCCCCAGGAACGAGACATTGTTCAGGATGGGCGATATTGGAATGTGCCACAACAACCAAAACAGGGCGATGATGAGGCTCGAGGCGAGGGCGCTGAGCTTCTTCAAAAGGTGCGGCAGGGCGAATCCGCGCCAGCCGTACTCCTCCGGCAGGCCAGCAGGCAGAGGCAAAAGAGCCTGGACGAGCACGATTTGATTCATGGGCGGAGTCACGCCTCCGACCAGGGTATGCACTCCGATGGCCGAGAAGCCGATGATGAGGGTCGAAAAGAGGGCGAACAGGTACCAGCCGAACCCTACGTGCCAGCGCGCAATCCGCTTCAGCAGATCACCGACCCCCTGCCAGCCGTAGAGGAGTCCGCTCAGGACCAGTGCGGCCACCGTGGGCCCGCACAACCCGGCTGTATGGACGGCGATGCGCCATCCCCACCCAGCGCCGGAAACAAGAGACCCGGCCAGCCACCACACGCCCCAAGAAAACGAGAAGGTCAGAAGAAGAAAGGCGGCCACTGGAGCGGACTGTAGCCATCTCCGCCATGCGGGCACATCTTTCCCAATCACGCCACCGCTTTCACTCATGTGGAAACGCCTCACGAATCCGGCATATCACACGATCCAGCTCGGCGGTGCCTGGCCCCTGGCGCCACAAAATAAGACAAGAATTTCCTTTTTGGCATTGCTCCAAATTATTAACGTTTTTCTGTGGTAGCCACCTGCTGAAATCCAAGAATAAAAGTATCGCTCTGGATTTCATAATGATCCCACTTATATTTTTATAGATTCAATCTATTAAAATATTATTAACTCTTATTTATACAAAGAAACAATAAATTTTTATAGCGGAAAAAAGTATTATTTTTAAAAATCATACTTTTGTCTCCAAATTATAATAAGATTTCCTTGCCAACCATTCACTCATCAGATGCGTCTTTTCTTATGATATCGTTAAAAGAGGATTCCTATAAGAGAAATATTCATGTTTGGAAACTACTTTAAAAGTACCCTCCGAAACATAATTAAGCAAAAGTGGTATTCTCTGATCACCTTGGCCGGCCTCACGATCGGCATAACCTGTTTTATTTTGATATCTCTGTATGTCCGGTATGAATTCAGCTATGACCGGTTCCATGAAAACGCCAAAAACATATACAGAGTGCTCGTCGATACATGTGAGACCTACATGGGAAAATCCCAGGTCACCGTCACTCCAGGCCCTCTCGCCACAGCCATGAAGGATGAATTCCCCGAGGTCTTAAAGGCCACAAAAGTCAAAGCAGAAAGGGCCGTGATTAAATACGAAGAAAATCGGTTTGCAGAGGACCGCATCTACTACGCCGATCCCGATTTTCTCGAAATTTTCACCTTTCCTCTGCTGACTGGTAACCCTAAGACAGCGCTTGCTGAGCCCCATTGTCTCCTAGTGAGCAAAGACATGGCCGAAAAATACTTCGACCTGGAAAATCCTGTAGGGAAAACAGTCAAGATCGACAAAATCGATTATAAAATCACAGGTGTAATGGAGAATATTCCGGGCAACACCCATTTCCGTTTTGATTTTTTGGCCCCGTTTTCCTCTTTAGTCAAACTCCACGGCAGAGACCGTGTTTACAGATGGCGATCTTGGAGCTATCAAACCTATGTCCTTCTCCACGGCAAGGCTGATCCTCTCTCTCTGGAAAAGAAGCTGCCCGGTTTTTTAAAGAAAAACTACGAGAAGGATGCCACACAAACCCTGCGCCTCCAGCCCGTAGCCGATATCCACTTCCACACAAAAGCCAATTTTGAGCTCGAGCCGAATGCGGATATCCGCAACATCTATCTCCTGTCGGCTATCGGCATTTTTATCCTGCTCATTGCCTGTTTTAATTATATGAATCTCTCAACAGCCAGGTCCGCAACCCGAGCAAAGGAAATAGGAATGCGGAAGGTCATCGGAGCCAACCGGACGCAACTCATAGGACAGTTTTTGGGTGAATCGGTTCTTTTTTCCTTCATTTCCCTAATTTTTTCTCTCTTTTCAGTCAAGTTTCTCCTGCCCGCATTCCGGATTTTCATCGATAGAAAACTGGAGTCCGGATTTATCCTGGACTGGCCTTTGATTATGACTCTGCTTGGCCTGGTCGTTTTTATCGGCTTTGTCTCCGGAAGCTATCCTTCTCTTGTTCTTTCTTCCTACCAGCCTACAGCCGTGCTAAAAGGAACACACCTCAGAGGCTCCAAAGGTTCCTCCTTCTTTCGAAGCTCACTGGTTGTCAGCCAATTCACCATCTCAGTGGCTCTCATTTTTTGCACAATCGTCATCTATAAACAATTACAATTCATGAGAAACAAGGAGCTGGGCTTTATCAAAGAGTACGTTGTGACTGTTCCAAGTCCAGAGATTGGATGCGAGGCTTTCGAAAACGCACTCCGGCAAAATTCGCAGATCTGGGATACCTCTGCATCCAACGATCTCCCGCACAACATCTCATCTGCCGGTTTTGGAGAATGGGATGGATACAATACGGAAGAAGAGCGTGTCATCTACAGAAACTGGGTGGATTCCAATTTTCTCAGCTTCTACAAAATCCCGATTTTGCAAGGGAGAGGATTTTCGGAAGAATACAAAGATACCGAAGGGGAAGCGTATATTCTCAATGAAGCGGCCGTTAAGGCTATAGGTTGGGATGATCCGATCGGCAAACGGTTCGGATTCGGCAAAGATGAGATGGGCATTGTCGTGGGAGTGGTCAAAGACTTCCACTTCGCACCTCTCTATCTCAATATCGGGCCGCTTGCCTTTTCTACCATTACAGAAAGAGCCGAGTGGCTGTCCATTAAAATCAATCCCTATAACATCCCTGACACGTTGGCATTTATCGAAAGGACCTGGAAGGCGCATTCCCCTGAGGGAGATTTTAGCTACTCCTTCCTGGATGACCGCCTGGACCGGATGTACCGAACAGAACAAAATTTGGGAAAAACTCTCTCCTACTATACCTTTATCGCTCTTTTGGTGGCCTGTCTTGGTTTGTTCGGGTTGGCATCGTTTACAACAGCGCAAAGAAGAAAAGAGATAGGTATCCGTAAGGTGTTGGGCGCCACGGAATGGAATATTACCCTGTTGACAACTAAAAAATTCATCGGTCCGGTGATGGGCGCCAATTCTATTGCCTGGCCTGTTTCTTATTTTGCCATGCACAAATGGCTGCAGAACTTTGCCTACAGGATGGACATTGGGCTTTGGATATTTATCCTCACCGCAGTTATGTCTTTTGGCATCGCTTTCCTCACGGTCGGCTATCAATCTGTGAAGGCTGCTCTCGCCAATCCCGTCGATTCGTTGAGATATGAATGATCTTCATAAATAAGGAATCTCATCTCGAGTTGGACTTGCTCTCCATTCCTCGAACTGAAACTTACTCGTAGCGGAGGGAATCGACAGGATTTTCGAGTGCCGCCTTTATGGATTGATAGCTCACGGTTAGCAGGGCTATGACGAGGGCCACGGCGGCAGCGGGCAGAAACATCCAGATGTTGAGGCTGATCCTGTAGGCAAAGCTCTGCAGCCACCTGTTCATGACATAATAGGCCAAGGGCCATGCGATAAAGTTTGCGATCAACACCCACTTGATGAAATCCTTATTCAGAAGGATCACAATCCCGGAAACCGTGGCTCCCAACACCTTCCGGATGCCGATCTCCTTTGTCCGTTGTCCAGCCGTGAAGGAAGCAAGTCCCAGAAGTCCCAGGCAGGCGATAAAAATTGCCAGACAAGCAAAGGCAGTAATCACTTTACCTGCCTGGATCTCTGTCTTGTAGATCATATCGAACTGATCGTCAAAGAAGACGAATTCGAAAGGCTGGTTATTGGTGAACTGGTTCCACTGATCTTCCACATATCCTAGGATTTTCTGAAGATTTCCAGGCCGCACACGAACCGAAAGCAGAACACCGGGCCGTTTCCCTATCAGGATCATCGCAGTCGGACCGATCTTGACATGCAAAGGCTCCATATGAAAATCATTGAAGATCCCGATGATGTGCATCGGTCTCCTTCTGAGCCCAACCAGGATGAGCCGTTTTTCCAAAGGATTATGTATATCGAGAGCTTTAACAGCTGCCTGATTCAAAACGATGGCTTCCGAATCCGAAGAGCGTTCCCTCTCAAAATAACGTCCTTCAACCAATTCTATCCCGTAGGTCTCCAAGAAGTCATGATCAGCTGAGATCGTGATCAAGGTGTTGTTTTTGTTGCTTCCCTCTCCTTCCTTTTGGAAAACCTTGGCCTCGAGAAGCATCTGCGGTAAAGAGTCCGTGAATGTCACACTTAGCACATGAGAGTTCTGTTTAAGCCGGTTCTTGAAGGCTTCTTGTTGGGTGCCGAGTTTCTCGGCGTGCTGGACAACTACCACATGCTCTTTTTCAAAGCCTAATTCCTTGTTCTGAACATAATGCAACTGCGCATAGATCACTGTTGTCCCCACTAAAAGTGTGATCGAGGCACAAAACTGGAAGACGACCAAGATGTTTCGGAATCTTCGTCCTCTGAGGCTGGATTCAGCAGTTCCTTTCAACACGGCCACGGGCCTGTAGGAAGCCATCAGAAAAGCAGGATAACTCCCTGCTACTGCACCAATAATAAGAGCCCCCAGGAAAACGATCAGAAGAAAAGTCCAGTTCTGAAAATAAAAACTCGAAAAATTTTTTCCGACCAGGGCGTCAAATATCGGCAGGGCGAGTTCGACGATGATCAACGCCAAAAGGATGGCAATCAAGCTCAGCATCATGGATTCTGACAGGAATTGACGGATTAGCTGTCCATGGGTCGAGCCCACGACCTTCCGTACACCAACCTCATTCGCCCTTTGTGTGGATCTTGCGGTGGTCAGGTTGATGAAATTGATGCAGGCCACCACCAGAATGAGGAAGGCGATGGCAGAGAAAATAATCACGGTGTTGAAATTTCCCTGGGGCTCCAGTTCATTCCCCCAGTCAGAGTGGAGATGGATGTCGAGGAGAGGCTGGGTCATGAATCCGATGAAGTTTCCGGATTCCAGAAATTCTCTGTAGGGAACAGCCATGATCTTCTCGATGATCGGAGCCATGCATTTTCCAGAGAACTCAGGTAATTTCGCCTCGAGCTGTTCGATGGAAGCGTTCTCTCGGAGCAGAATATAGGTAAAAACGGCCGTGTCATAAAAATCTGGGTCCCTGCTTTTTGGAAGGCTCGAGAAGGAAGCGAGAAAATCGAAGTGAAAATGGGAAGTCTCCGGCCACTTCTCGGTCACTCCTTTGACCATGTAGAGCGAGCCATCCTCAAGTTCAAGCATCTTTCCCATCGGGTCTTCTCGGCCAAAATATTTCTCCGCAGCCTCGTTACTTAGGATAACCGAATTGGGCTGCGCCAGAGCATCTTCTGGGTCTCCCTTGATGAATCGGATGGTCAAAATATCAAAGAGATCAGGGTCAGCCCAGAAAAAACGTTTCTCTTTGAAGCGATTCTCACCATAGCGGACAAACACATCTCCGCCTCGGCTCTGCCGGGCGAAAATCCTGGCCGCTCTTTCCACCTCCGGGAAATCCCTGAGCAGAGCTCCGGCAAGAGGGCAGGGTCCCAGGGCCGCATCAAACTGGTTGGTCCCCACATGAAACTTGAATCCAACCCTGTAAATTCGCTCAGGCTTTTCATGAAACCGATCGTAGCTCAACTCACTCTGCACGAAAAGCAGGATCAACAGACAACTGGCAATCCCGACCGCAAGTCCAATGACGTTAATCAGGGAGTACCCTTTGTGTTTCCTGATGTTCCTCAGGGCAACCATCAAGTAATTCCGAAACATCTCACACCTCAATCATTCATAACAACCTGTGATTCCATCATTTAATACGGTCAAATCTTAACTTGGTTCAACAGCTCCAACCTTTCCGTAATGGGAAAAATATATCATTCATCTATACCCAAACACATCATTTACCACAATTGCTTAATTTCATCCTCCAGTCCGGTCATCTCCCACCGGATCAATGACAGAGGAATCATGCCGCAGGCATGAAACTCATCGAAGAATTGCTTCAAGTTGAATCTTTTTCCGATTTGTTGAGCACGGTCTGCGATCAGTTTTTCAAGATGCACTTTACCCACTACATAACTTGTTCCGTATCCTGGCTGCTGAAGGTAAAGTTCTTCATCAAACCAGATCGTGTTTCCTTCCTTGGGCATCCAGCCACGAGGTGTCCAATCAACTCCAAAATCGACAGCCTCTTCCAGAGTGAACGCGTTGCTGTGCATCTTCAGGTCTCCCATGCCCCGTGCAGCTCTGCAGGCAAGCATGATATAGACGAGTTCTCGGACTCTCGGTTTCCCATCCAATAAACCAGCATGCATCATCATCTCTTCCGTGCCTGTCGCCAGTCCTTCAGCCCGCGAATCCCAAATATTATAGAGGAGAGGAACCCGTCGAATCGGACTGGGATGGGGCTCATGCTCCATCCTGGCCAAGTCAAACCAGTGCGTGCCATGGCATCTCAAAGGAAGCGGATCATGATAATCGACCTGGGTGAAGAAATCGCGTAGCCCATCAGGGGGAATAAATCCTATGGTCCGTTTCAGAGTGTCATCCATATAGTCGGGGAGAGTCATGATCTCCTTCTCCCGGAGAAATGTCATGAAATGATCCACCGCTTCATCGAAACGCTGCTGGTATTCCTCTCTAGACGTCGGAGGCTCAAGTTGGGGTAGGTGGCGGTTACGGTTTTCCTCCAGCTTCAAGCAGGCAAACGATCGCTCCAATTCCCTATCTAGAATGGTTAACTGTTCTTCCCAAGTGTAAGGAACAAGATGGACATTTTTCATGTACCAGTTGTAGTTCTCGATACCGATACCTGAGTATGCGGTCATGTCTTTCTGCTTCTCTTCAAGCCACACACGAAAGCCATCAACCGCAGCTTTAGCTTGATTGATGGAGGGGACGAGATCTGGGTGGAACTCGCCCAGCCGTTGGGCCAGATTCTCCAAGAAATCACTCTCTCTTTTCTTCTTTCTGATGCCCAGAAACCAAAGATCCTTGGCTTCCTCAACAAGATTCTCTTTGGCCTGTTCAAGCACTTTAGGTATGGCTCGAAGATACATCTCAAAATCACCGTATTGATCATCTGGAAGAGGGAAAGTGTATTTCCACAGACAAAGCGTTCCGTACCTCCATGGTCCTTCAAGAGCCGGAACGTCCGATGGGGACGGGTAGTAAATAGAATAAAAGCAGGGATTCCGTGACCAGGGACGCAGCACTCTATGGTCAAAATCCAGCCCATTCATCTCTGCCCTGACGATGTGGTAGTCTACCTGCTGGGAGATGGGCCATGAGCTGTGATCGATTGTAGTCAGACGGTTTTGATACTCCTTCAACCCAAGTCTCTGTTTCTCCATAGCGGCTGCGGTGTAATCGGGCACTCCATCAAAAATCCCGGGTTTCTGAAACTCCCGCCATTCTTCGAACAACTTGACTAAGTTTTCATAATTGCTGCTGGCAACTGCTTCATCTGACTTTTCCCTTGGCTCACACCCAAAATATATAAAAAGGATTAAAAAGAGTAACATAACAATGTATGGTTTACGCTCAATCATGACACCATCTTTCTTTCTACATACCTTTGTCTTTAAGTCTATTGGTATTTCATCGTTTGTCAATCTTGTCGAATCATGCTTCTAACCAAATTGTTAACCACGGACTCACGGGTCCTGTATTCTAAATTTTTTCTTTAGAACCAAGAGAGTGGTAAAGCCGTATACAGGAGTGGGAGTGCGATATGAGAAGAAGGAATTCAGCACCTTTTTTTGTTTCTCATTATATTTTTGTCCTTAGGACAAAACATTTCTTCCTCTGATGAGCATCAGCCCACTGATGTGTTCCTGAAGAAGACATGAAGAAGATAATTTCTAGAATTTTTTGTTTGGCTCTTCTTTTTGTCTTTACATCTGGGATAAGTTCCCCGTTTGAAAGGGAAAACGATGAGAGAATACCCGGTTTGGGAGATCCAAAAATCACAGAGATTGCAAAAGACGTCCTCGCCGTGACGGGTTTGTATCACAGTGCAGGTAAAGAATTCACTGTAAACGCAGGAATCATTTTCACTCCACGAACTGTGATCTTCATCGACTCTGGAATGACCATCGCCTCTGGTGAATTTCTCTGGGAAACTGCACGAAAAAGAACGAGCAGCAATGAAGATGTCTATCTGATTCTTACCCATCATCATTCTGACCATGTGTTCGGGATGCGCGTGATGAAGGAAAAGGGAGCGAAAGTCATCGCGCACCAGATAGTCGGATATTGGTTTAAAAATCTGAATGGTGAAAAATACAAAAAGTTACTGGCAGAGCGGGAAGGATGGACACTCGAAAAAGCGGATAACGTATTCGGGGATGTAATCCTCTCTGAGCCCGATCAACTTGTCGAACAAGATACCGTTTTACACATAGACGGAGAAGAGATTCATGTGCTTGTTACTCCAGGGCATGTTCCGAGTGAGCTTTGTGTCTACCACTCGAAATCCAAAGCTCTTTTTACAGGGGATGCCATTTATGAGGGATCGGCGTTGACTACCCGGTTTGGTGGCCCGACTGAGTGGAAACTATGGATTTCACACCTTGAGCGTTTGAAAAATCTGGAGATAAACACCATCGTTCCCGGACATGGGAAATTATGCTCCAAAGAAGAGATAGACAGAAATATCGCTTTTTTGAGAAGAGAATTAGAAAAAAAATCGATGAAGCCAATAACGAACTGCAATTAATCAAACCTAAAAGGAGGTCAACATGGCCACAAGAAAAACAACATCCATGATTTTCACTCTAGTTTTTTTGGCATTTTTGACCGTTCTTCCAAAGCCAGGGAAGGCATCAGTCTCTGAAGACCTTGAGCCCTTCATCGTTTCCTTCATGCCCGATTTCTACAAGTTTTGGGAAAAGGCCAAGGACGAAACCCTGGAACAGAAAATTTCCCTCTGGAACAAACTCTTTGAAAGCAAATACGAAGAGTTCTACCAGGAGGTCATCTACAGGGGGACCGGACAGGACCCGACAAAGCTCAAAGCCAGCCGACTGAAAGACTTTCTAGGAACCCTGACAGATGAGGATGTCCAGAGAATGAAAGGCAAGGAACCAATCGTCCAAGAACTGATTTCCCCTGCAGTTGAAGATATGCAAAAAATACTTCCTGAGGAAAAAGGCACGATTTCCCACTACATCATCCCTTCTTTGAACACGACGAGCGGTTCTGCCAGACCCTTTCAGGGAGATATGGTTGTCTATTATGGACTAGAAGTTTTAAGCCGTTTCAAGAAACCAGAGGATATCAAGGCAGTCATTGTCCATGAGTCCTTCCATGTCTTCCACTTTAGGCGCCTGTTTCCGTATTACAGAAAAAAGTATGGAGAAAATATCAGTCTTATGGCTGCGCTCCAAGGGGAAGGTCTCCTGTTTTTCTCTTTTATGGAAGGGCTTACCGTCTACGCCATAGAAAAGCTTTATCCTGATGTGTTTCGTCCTGGCCTTGTTGAAAAAAATGTGCCTCTGTATGAGGAAAATTTTATTCCTTACACTAGGGAATTCCTTAAGGATCTGGAGAATTTCAATTACAGCACATACCAGAAATATTTCATCGATGGCACAAAGGACCCTGTGATTCCAGAAAAATTCGGGTACTGGTTGGGGTACAGGATCACAAAATCTCTAGCTGAGAAGTACTCCATCCAGGAGATGATGAACTGGATGCCCGATAAGGGAGTCGAGGTGATGCGGAAGGAAATCGATGAAATTCTCAAGCAAGGACATTAGACAATTCGGGATAATTCGATTCTCACGAAATTTTCGTTGTGTTAATCCATAGAGATAGGTATAATTTTCCACTCTCAAATGTGCCTCTTTCATCCTGACCAAACCCAAATAATCTCCTGCTTATGGCGGCAAAGCCTTCACATACATAGAAATCTAGGAATCTTTAAAAGGAGGGTATGGAACATGAGAAAAACACATCTTTCTCTCTGCATGGTTGTGCTCCTTCTTGTAGCAACCGGACTTGAAGGAGCAGAAAACATCCCCATAACCAAGGCCAATTACGAACTGCCTGCACGCTTCACTCCCAACAAGATGAAGAAGCTGGTGTTCAGCACATACGTGGATGCACACTGGCTGAAACACAGTGACCGCTTCTGGTATATCTTTGAAACATGCGAAGGGAAATCCTTCGTCATCGTGGACCCGGCAAAAAAGCAAAAGCTCCCCATCTTCGACAATATCAGGATAGCTGCCTTGTTGACAGAAATGACCAAAGATCCCTATGACGCAAAACATCTCCCGATCGAAACCATCAAATTCATCAAGAACGACAAATTTATCTACTTCAAAGTCCTCAAAAACAAGGACGTGCTCGAAGCTGAAAAACGTAAGGAACAGCAGGAAAAGAAAAAAGAGAAACAGGATAAGAAAGAAGAGGAAAAACAGGAAAAACAAGAAAAGGACATAAAAAAGGAAACAGAAAAAGAAAAGGAGAAGGAAAAGGAAAAGAGCGCAGTCGAAAAGGCTAAAGAAGAGTCCCGTAAGTATCATCATTTCGAGTACGAACTGGCCACCAGAAAACTCACCCTGCTCGAGGATTATGTGGACGAACCCGAACGGCCCCGATGGGCCAGCATCTCTCCTGACGGAAACATCATCGTGTTCGGCCGTCACCACAACCTCTACTACATGGACAAGGAAAATTATGAAAAATGGCTGAACAATCCTGATGATGAGACCATCAAAGAGAACCAATTGACGACAGACGGCGAGGAGTATTACAGCTATCATGACAGGGAGGGCCGCGGTGAAACCAATGTCGACAAGGAAAAAAACAAGGACAAACGCAAACCTGCCCGGATCATATGGTCTCACGACTCTAAAAAATTCGCCATGATTCGGAATGACTCTCGCAAAGTCAAAGATCTGTGGGTTATCAATTCCATAGCCAATCCTCGCCCAACACTGGAGACCTATAAGTATCATATGCCCGGAGAAAAAGAAGCCCCTCAGGCTGAAATCTTGATCTTTGACCTGGAAAAGAAGGACAAGCTCAAAGTCAATGCGGAACGATTCAAAGACCAAACCCTCTACATCATGACAGCCCGATATCCTGTCAATACACGAGACGACGACTACAGGGCACCGCTTTGGCTTTCGGAAACACCCGATAAGCTGTACTTTTCCCGGACAAGCCGCGATCTGAAGCGCATCGACGTCTGCTCTGCCGACACTGCCACAGGTGAGGTAACGAACCTGATCGAAGAACGCCTGAACACGTATGTCGAAATCCGCCGCTTAGGATTCATCGCCAACGGCAAGGAGCTCGTCCACTGGTCTGAACGCGACGGATGGGCACATTTCTATCTCTATGATGGAGAGGGCAATCTTAAGAAACCCCTCACCTCTGGTCCCTTTCACTGCGAGGACATCGTAGGAATCGATGAAAACGCTCGGGTTCTCTACTTCTTAGCCAATGGCCGCGAGGAGGGTGAAGACCCTTATTATCTGCATCTCTATCGCGTCAACCTGGACGGAACCGGTCTTCAATTGTTGAACAAAGACAACTTCAACCACAGGGTGTTTATGAACGATTCCAATCTTTACTTTGTCGATAATTTCTCCCGCGTTGACACCGCTCCTCAAGCCATTCTCCGCGATAACCGCGGCAATCCACTTATGGAATTAGGAACAACAGATCTTTCGGCTTTGCAAGAGGCCGGCTTTCAATTTCCGGAGACCTTCAAGGTCAAGGCTGACGACGGCATCACGGATCTCTACGGCGTGATGTTCAAGCCTTATCATTTCGATGAGAACAAAAAATATCCAATCATCGCTTACGTGTATCCTGGACCGCAGACAGAATCAGTGGACAAATCTTTCTCAACAAGAGGCGATAGAACCTGGCGGCTGGCTCAGTTTGGTTTCATCGTCGTCACCGTGGGCAACCGTGGCGGACATCCCAGCCGTTCCAAGTGGTACCACAACTACGGTTACGGAAACCTAAGGGACTACGGTCTGGCAGACAAGAAAGCCACCATCGAACAGCTGGCCGCTCGACATCCGTATATAGACCTTGAAAAAGTCGGCATCTTCGGTCATTCCGGCGGCGGCTTCATGTCCACTGCGGCCTTGCTGGTGTATCCCGACTTCTTCAAGGTTGCTGTGTCTTCGGCCGGAAATCACGAGAACAACATCTATAACCGCTGGTGGAGTGAAAAACACCATGGAGTCAGAGAGGTGGTGGACGAAGAAGGGAATATCACCTTCGAGTATGATATCGATAAAAATTCAGAAGTTGCAAAAAATCTGAAGGGGCGTCTGCTGATTGTGACAGGAGATATCGATAACAACGTCCATCCAGCCAACACCATCCGATTAGCTCATGCCCTCATCAAAGCCAACAAACGTTTCGATTTCTTCCTCTTCCCGGGGCAGCGCCATGGGTTCGGAGACATGGATGAATATTTCTTCTGGTTGAGGGCCGACTACTTTTGTAAGCACCTGATCGGTGATTATTCCCAGGATGTCGATATCGAAGAGCTGAATCGCGAAATGGAGATGACTGGCGAGAAAAAGAAATAACGCTAATTCTTTCCATTGACATCCCTCATGATCATGAATTAATGTGGGTCTAAACAAGAGGAAGAAAAATCAAACCGCATTCACATTCAACCCTCAGGAGCAGCACGGCTGAGCGGATCGTTCTGCTGACCATGGTGCTGCTCCTCGGAATGATCTCCTGCCGCAGAGAAAAGTCCGATACAGAGCAGGTGGGCGTGGTTGGTCCGAACAGG
>Ga0224506_10001416_pt1 | contig 17167 bp, 13 predicted proteins | sample SF_Jan12_sed_USG_2_FD_169108 | JGI IMG/M metagenome (GOLD analysis project Ga0224506, IMG submission 169108) | Sediment microbial communities from San Francisco Bay, California, United States - SF_Jan12_sed_USGS_8_1 | ecosystem: Environmental > Aquatic > Marine > Sediment | place: USA... | reverse complement strand
AAAGACGGCCGCATCATCAATGGTCAGGGCGCGGATACCGATATCGTTATCGCCTCGGCCAAATCCTATATCAACGCATTGAATAAGGTAATGAGCGACGCCGGGCGAACCCACCCGCAGATGGGTGACGTTTAAACGATGTTAAGCGACAGGCAACAGCACTGCCTGAAAGGAATTGGTATCCGTCGCTGTGAGGTATTACCTCTTGCTATCGCAGTACCTGAGAGTGAGCCACGAGTCAAAGCTAATCCAGTCATTGCAAAAGTTGCCGAGGCGGCTCCGCCGACACCCGAAAAGCCTGCGCTTAGAAAACCAGTTATCGATGTCCCGCTCGAAAACTGGGATGCCATCATGCGCTCAATACAACAGTGTGAAGCCTGCGAACTGGTTCAAAACTGCACCCAGAAAGTCCCCGGGATAGGTAATCAACAGGCCGATCTGATGATAGTCGGCGAAGGCCCCGGGCATGACGAAGATATCAGAGGCGAACCCTTTGTCGGTCGCTCCGGACAATTACTCGATAAAATGTTAGAGGCCATCGGTATCAGCCGCTCCCAGGTGTTTATTACCAATATTGTAAAATGCCGCCCGCCCAATAATCGTGACCCGCATGTCGACGAAGTGGCGTCCTGCCGTCGATATTTACAAGCTCAAATAGAGCAAATAAAACCAAAGGTTATTCTTTCGGTAGGCAGGGTTTCGGCCCATAGCCTGCTGGGCACGACAGAGCCCGTTGGTCGTTTGATTACAAGCTTGCATCAACTACCCGGTAGCGATATACCCGTTAAGGTTACCTATCATCCGGCCTATTTATTACGCACACCGACGGCCAAAGCTATAGCCTGGCAGGATATGAAGACCGTATTTCGAATGCTACAGGCATGAGCCATCGAACACTTAATTTTCGTCGTATGAAGACCGACGATATCGCTCAGGTGATGCAGGTTGAAAAAGCAGTTTACCAATACCCCTGGACCGAAGGCATCTTCAACGACTGTATTCGTGTCGGCTATGAATGCTGGCTGGCGGAAATCGACGCCGCGATTATCGCCCATGCTGTCATCAGCGTCGCCGCCGGCGAGAGTCATATCCTCAATATTTCTGTTAGTAATGAATACCAGGGTCAAGGGATAGGAAAACAGTTCATCGAATTCCTGGTCAACATTGCCAAAAGTAAAAATGCATCCATGATTTTGCTCGAAGTCCGACCAAGCAATGTACAGGCTATCAATTGCTATAACGCCACCGGCTTTAACGAAATTGGCTGCCGCAAGGATTATTATCCCGCAGCAAACGGCAGAGAAGATGCCTTGTTGTTTGCGCGTGAGATTGGGTAGTAAACCCACCCTACCCACCCGATTGAATCAATATCGAGATACCTGCGGAAGAACTAGTAGAAGACCTGAAGGAAATTGAAGCCCCGCCGCTGCTAACCGCTGAGGAAGAGGTTTATTACTCTCGTCTGGTGCCTGAAACGTACCCTGCCAACTGCCACAAACACCGAAAAAACTGAAACCTCCCATAGAAAAAGCCCCCTCAAACAGGCATTATACGCCCCCTGAAGTAGCCTCCATTTTGGAGTCAAAATGGTAGGGTGCATTACATGCACCTAAAATCAACATTAGATATGCCAATCACCAGAGAAAACATCCATGTCTGACATAGACGAAATGCGTCGGCGCCGCACTTTTGCAATCATTTCCCACCCCGATGCTGGTAAAACCACAGTTACCGAAAAGCTATTGTTATTCGGCAAGGCGATTCAGATGGCTGGTACAGTCAAAGGCCGCAAAGCCGCTCGCCATGCTACCTCGGACTGGATGGAACTGGAGAAGCAGCGCGGTATCTCGGTAACTTCATCGGTGATGCAATTTCCTTATAAAGACTGCATTATTAATTTACTCGACACGCCGGGGCACGAAGATTTTTCCGAGGACACTTATCGTACCCTCACCGCAGTCGACTCGGCCTTGATGGTTATCGACTGCGCCAAGGGCGTCGAGGAGCGTACCATTAAACTCATGGACGTTTGCCGATTACGCGACACACCGATTATTACATTCATCAACAAGCTCGATCGCGAAGGCCGCGACCCTATCGATTTGATGGACGAAGTCGAAGACATTCTCAAAATTCAATGCGCGCCAATTACCTGGCCTATCGGCATGGGTAAAAACCTAAAAGGCGTGTTCCATTTACTAAACGATTCGGTGCACCTGTTTTCAGCTAGCGATTCCGATAAAATATCCTCTGGTGAGGTTATCGAAGGCCTCGATAATCCAAGACTCGACGAAGTTCTGGGTAGCATGGCTGCCGAGTTTCGTGACGAGATCGAACTGGTACGCGGTGCCTCGCATGAATTCGACCTGGATGCCTATCTCAAAGGCGAACTAACCCCGGTATTTTTCGGTTCGGCGATCAATAATTTTGGCATGTCCGAATTACTCGATGCCTTTAATATGTATGCGCCCGCACCGATGGCACGCCCAACCCGCACCCGCCTGGTCGAACCCGATGAAGATAAGCTCACCGGTTTCGTTTTTAAAATACAGGCAAACATGGACAAACAACACCGTGATCGTATCGCCTTCATGCGCATTTGTTCCGGCAAATACAATCGTGGTATGAAGGTGAAACACGTGCGTATCGGCAAAGACATGAAAATACCCGATGCGCTGACCTTCATGGCATCTGACCGTGGACACGTCGATGAAGCTTACACAGGCGACATCATCGGCATTCATAACCACGGCACCATTCGCATCGGCGACAGTTTCACTCAGGGCGAAGACCTGGCGTTTACCGGCATTCCAAATTTCGCACCCGAGTTATTTCGTCGAGCGCGTCTGAAGGACCCTCTAAAGATGAAGGCTTTGCTCAAGGGTCTAACTCAGCTCTGCGAGGAAGGCGCTACCCAGCTTTTTAAACCACTTGCCAACAACGATCTGATACTGGGCGCAGTCGGTGTCCTGCAGTTTGATGTCGTCGCACACCGTCTTAAGGACGAATACTCAGTCGATTGCCTGTTCGAAGCGGTGAATGTCAACACTGCGCGCTGGGTAACCTGTAGTGATGAGAAAAAGCTGGACGAGTTTAAGGTTAAAGCGCGCAACAACCTGGCGCTCGACCATGCGGGCGATCTGGCTTATGTCGCCCCATCGCGTGTCAACCTGACTATGACCCAGGAACGCTGGCCGGAAATAGAATTCCTCGCCACCAGAGAACATGGCATCTACGACAGCGATTAGGACTATCCTGCCTGGACTGGCTGCCGTGCTCTCAAGCCAGGCCGTGGCAGCCGGTACCGGGTTGAATACCCGCGACCAGAATCCGATGCTTCAGGCCTACTACCTGCCCAGTATCGATATTCAGCAAGACAGCGGCTGGTATTTGAGACATTCGCTGTTCATCACCAATACTTTCCAAAAAGAAGATACTGCCAACGAGAGCTTGCTCATCGATGTTGAAAACTACCGCTACGATTTATCTCTGGCCTATCAGGCCGAACATTGGCGAATATCAGCTACCTTACCTTTTATCGCAAACGACGGCGGTAGCCTTGACGGTCTGATCGAAGACTGGCACGACACTTTTAACCTGCCTCAGGGTGGCAGAGTCACCAATCCGGACGACCAGATCAGTCTCAGCTATAGCCGTAACGGGCAAACCATATTCGAACAAACCAGATCCGATAGCAATATTGGTGATCTTGGGCTCTCCTTCAACTATCGACTGACGAAAGCTGAGAATGCCAGTACGGAACTCGGCATTGGTATCGAGTTACCCACTGGCTCAATCGAGAGTAATAGCGGCAATGAGTCTACTGATATCGCTTTATGGCTGAACAAATCAGGACAGCTGTCAGAACAGATCACTTTTTATGGTTTGATCGGGCTTAGCCTGCCCGGTAAAGGCGGACAACTTAAGGATCATTTGAAGGAGCGTATCTGGCTCGCACAAATTGGTAGCGAATACGACTTTACAGCAAATATGACCGGAGTCATGCAAATTGACCTACATACAGCTACACTTAACGATACTGAACTGAAGGCTTTTGATAACTCGGTACAGCTGCAACTGGCGTTACAGTTTAAAAACTGGTTTAACAATTATCATGTCGACCTGTTTTTTTCGGAAGATATTATGGTTAAATCGGCTCCTGATATCACATTCGGATTAAGGTTGAGTCGAATAAACTTTGAATAAATAACAGCTATTACCATTACCCGGTTAAATAATAGATAAATTGAAACGTGAAATAATTATGGATAAAAATGTAAGTTCCCGAAATACGCGGGAAAAGGCGTTGCGACTTAATCTAGATTTAAACAAGTACGGTACTATCGCGGAGATTGGCGCTGGCCAGGAAGTCGCGCGGCAATTTTTCAAGGCCGGGGGTGCGGCAGGAACTATTGCTAAAACTATCTCGGCCTACGATATGAAATTCTCTGACGCCATTTACGGCGCGCAGGACGATGGCAGATACGTTAGCGAGTCGCGAGTCAAGGCAATGCTCGAAAAGGAGTTCGATCTGGTCATCAACCGCGTTGGCACCTCACGATCAAAGGCTTCACGATTTTTTGCCTATGGCACAACGATCGCAGCGAAGAGCTATAAAGGCGATAACGAATGCCATGCCTGGTGTGGCATTCGAATTCAGATGTACCCCAATGCAACACCATCAGAAATCGTCGTACATGTTCGTATGCGTGACAATAATGCCGATAGACAACAGTCAGCCATGGGCACCTTTGGCGTTAATTTAATATATGCCGCCTTTTATTATTTCGAAGACCCGAAGACAATGATCGATTCGCTCACAGACGATCTTGAGCAAGATCGAATCGAAATCGATTCTATCGAATTTACAGGACCCTATTTTGAAGATCTCGATAACCGTGCCATCAATCTACACCTGATTCGTAGCTGGAAGACACGAGCTATCATGTTTAAGCCCGATGGAACGGTCATTACTCCTGCAGAAATGCTGTATAAAAAGAATGTGCTCACCATCCGTGGCACTTTTCGCCCGATTACCCGTTTGAACGTCGACATGATTGAACAGGGGCTTAAGTCTTTTGCCGCGATGGATGGTGTAGACAAAGACAATATTATCGCCCTCGCCGAGATATCGCTTAATGATATGCGCGGTAACGACTTAAAGGTTTCGGAGGAAGATTTAATCGAGCGCGTCAGTCTGCTTAACTCGCTTGGCTATAGCGTAATGGTGACCGACTATACGCGATATTTTTCTTTACGTGCTTACTTCAGGCAATTTACCAAGATGCAAATCGGCATCGTGGTTGGTATTGTCAACATCCGAGAAATATTCGATGAGAGTAGCTACCGTGGCGTCGAAGGTGGCATTTTAGAAGGTTTCGGTAAGCTATTCCCCGATAACACGCACTTATTGGTATACCCGGAAATCGATCAATTCGGAAACCTGAGAGACTATAGCAATGTCGATTTGCCGGATAACCTTCAATATTTATACAAGCATTTGCTGAAAAATAATTTTATTCTCGGTATTGAGTCAAGCGACCACGAGTTGTTTAAAATTTTCTCTCGCGAGATTCTAGCCCGACTACCTAATGGCCGTGGTGATTGGGAAAAGAGCCTGCCCGACGGGGTTGCCGACTTAATTATTGAGCATAAACTGTTCGGTTATAAAGATTGAATTAACAGCAGGATTTAACTTCGGGACCACAGCAGCTGGAATTTTGATCTGCTGAGCTACCAAATACCTGCGCATCTTCCATCGTATGGTAGGCTTCCCAGGCGATGCCCGCAGGATCTGTTACCCACGACTTTTCAGAACGAGCATAGCAGCATACGCCTTCACCGGTATTTAAAGCTTCAATACTGGATTGCTCCAGTTGCTGGCGTATCGCATCTAATTCTTCAGCCTCATCGGCCTGAATCCCGAGATGATCGACTCCCTTCTTTCCTGAACGGGTTGAAATTGCGAAATTAATACGTGGATCTTCCAGCATCCACTTGGCGTAGTCTGGTTTAGTCTTAACAGGCTGTTCGCCAAATAGTGCATTGTAAAACACAACGCTTTGCTCAATGTTTTCGACACCGACATGGATATGCATTCGTTTCATGGGTTTACTCCGGTTTACTTAATAACCATAGCTTGTTGGACATAATATATATCATCACTCTCCCCACGCATAATCACTCGGGACGATTGGTCTCAAACTCGTGGCACTTAATTCATTTCCCTGTTATTTTATCTGTTAAAACCACTCGACGACAAATGACATCCCAATTTCATCGCTTTCTACGCTGGCTGCTGTTCCTGTGGGTTAAGGTCGAGGTTTTCCCTCGCGAAAATCCGCCCTTCGATTTCAACACTTCAATACCGACGCTATATGTGCTGGCAGACCGGGGCCTGAGCGATTTACTGGTTTTAGCCCATACTACTAACGCACTGGGTTTGCCCAATCCATTTCAACGAGTATCGATCCCCGGCCTGGGATATCATGACTCGGTCTATAGTATTGCCTCACGTAACCCGTTAATCGACTGGATAAGGCGCCGTAAAAAACAGCCTAACCTGCTACAGGATTTTATTGATGCCCTGCAAAGAGGCGGCCCGGTAAAACTTCAGATAGTCCCGGTATCGGTTTATTGGGGAAGACCTGTAGCCAGACAGAAACACTGGCTACAGGTCTTATTTGCAGATACCTGGGCGGTTACCGGTAAGACGCGAAAATTTTTCACACTACTAATCCATGGTCGCAGTGCCCGTTTATTATTTTCCAGACCACTGTATTTCGAGGCTCTGGTCAGTGAGTGCGACTATTCGGCCGAAAAACTTCATGCATTGCTACTAGATCAGCTAATGCGGCAACGCGAGGCCACCTTTGGCCCTCGCATAGACAATCGCAAGGTCATCACAAACGCCGTCATCAATAGTCCTGAAGTACGGGCTGAAATCGAAAACTCTGCTATTGGAAAAAAGCTAACGCCGTCTAAAAACACGGCTCGAGCAAAGATTTATTGCAAAGAAATATTCGCCAATTGTACACAACTTACGATCGAATTAATGCTGCGCGTGCTCAACCAATTCTGGCGACGTTTCTATTCCGGTATCGAAATTTATAACGTCGACACGATTAAACAAACCGCCCTCACCCACCAGATGGTATATGTACCCTGCCACCGTAGCCATGTCGATTATCTTTTACTTTCCTATATCATTTTCACCGAAAACCTGGCGATTCCCTATATCGCAGCCGGGAACAATTTAAACCTGCCAGTCATTGGCCGGATCCTGCGCGGTGGCGGTGCTTTCTTTATTCGCCGGAGTTTTAAGGATAATCCACTTTACGCTGCAGTAATGCGATCTTATGTCGAGCAACTGGTAAAACTCGGTGTACCGCTTGAATATTTTGTCGAAGGTGGACGCAGTCGCACTGGTCGGCTACTCCAGCCAAAGCTCGGCATGCTGGACATGACCGTCGAGGCTTACATTAAATCGCAGGCGCGCCCCCTGGCATTTATTCCGGTTTATATCGGTTACGAAAAACTCATCGAAGGAGGTTCTTATCTCGGTGAACTCTACGGTGCAAAGAAAAAAAGTGAGTCATTAGCTGGTGCAGTAAGAGCTTTCACCCGACTAAGAGGCGATTTTGGTCGCGTTACCGCCAGCTTTGGTGAACCGATAATACTTTCGGAGTTACTTGATCAGGCCCAGTCAGACTGGTCAATTCGTGCGGATGAAATAGGCCAAAAACCGTACTGGTATCGCAATGTAATCAACCGCTTATCTAGAAAAATCATGACAGGCATCAATCACGCCGCCGTGATCAACCCGGTCAACATGATTGCGACCGTTTTATTAGCAACTCCTCGCCAAAGCATCGACTTAATAGAGCTCACCGAACAGTCCGCTCTCTACAGACAATTGGTTGAATCAACCGATGTGCTTAATTCTGTACAATTCACCGAGAACATTGATGCAGACCAGATAAAGACAATAGCTCTGAAAAAATTGCTAAATATTCGAGAGCATGAACTCGGTGATATTGTTTTTCTTAAGCCCGAAGATTCTGTATTGATGAGTTATTATCGAAATAACAGTCTTCATGTTTTCATCATACCGGCACTAATCGCCTGCTGTTTTGACAACACAGCGAGAGTTCCGCTGGAAAAAATTGTCAGTATTATTCGCACTCTTTATCCTTTTTTACAGGCAGAACTACACCTTGAATGGGAAATCGAAGAACTGGGTGATCTGGTGGAAAAATTTGTAAATACCATGGTGCAACTCGAACTATTGCGCGAAGGTAAAAAAGGCTTACGACGACCCGAACGTAGCAGTCGGCGCTTTGTCGATCTGCACCGATTAATATTAATCGTACAGCCCATACTGGAGCGTTACTACATGACCTTTATTGTATTGTGGCAATCGGCAAAGACCCCAATGCGTGAGGCTGAACTGGAACAACGCTGTCATTTACTGGCTCAGAAAGTTTCTATGTTACACGGTATTAATGCGCCCGATTTCTTTGACCGGGCACTGTTTCGGCATTTTATCGACACCATGCTTGAGCTAGATTATTTGATGGAAAATGAAGATGGTAGCTTACGGTTCTCGGATGACTTTGACCAAATCAATCTGGATATCCGTAGCCTGCTCAGTTTTGAGGTGCGTTGCACCATCCTCGCGATGATTCGGCAATAAACATGAAATCAATTTTTCTCAATAAACTGCCTGATTTTTCGTCGTTCCTGTTTATTGGGTTTATGGTCGCTTGACGGCCTCTGCATGGCTGCCAGTTTTCGTTTGTCGGCTTCGCGCTGACGCTGACTCAGACTCTCCTCGGTTTCTTTATACAGGCTTTGGGCCACTGTCGCGGAACCTCGTTTACCACTCAAGCCAGTGACTACGACTTCGATGCGTTCATAACCACGTGATATTTGATAACAGTCGTCAATCTTTACCGCCCGTGAGGGCTTTATCCTTTGGCCATTCAGGTGCACTTTGCCGCCATTAACGGCCTGACTGGCGAGCGCCCTGGTTTTGAAAAAGCGCGCTGCCCATAACCATTTATCAAGCCGGATTTTTTCTTCTTCGAGCACTTATGTTCGCAATGTCTGCTGCATATCGGCTACTTCCTGCTCTACCTGGTCGAGAAAATCATAGCCATAGTCGTCGATACGGTAGAGATCGAGTTTATTTGCTATCGGTAGTTGGTGAATGACAATCGACTCATCAAGCTGGCCGGATTTTTCCATAAACAATAATTTAGACGCGATTATAATATCGACATAATCGGCTGGCTGGCCCGTGTCGCGATGCCATTGGTTCGAGTGTTCTACAACACTCAGAAACTCAGCATCGAAATTCCAGCGATCAAACAGCAATCGACTAATCGGCTCACGCAGGTTATTCAGACTTTTTTTGATCGAATCGACGTTACTGACCACCCCGGGCCTTTCATCGATATATTTTAATATGGGTATCACTCCAAGATTGCTCAGCAAACCAGCTAGTAGAGCTTGCTCTGGGTCGAGATGCTTTGCCTGATTTTGAGTAATCACATAGGCCAGTGCCGAGACCTGTATGCTTTCTTCGTAGATTTGTTCGATCAACTGTTTAACCAAAGAAGAACGCGCGTGAAACAGCTCGCTAACCGAAAGACCGAAACTCAAATTTCTGGTAGTTTCCAGACCCAGGCGTCGCACTGCATCGCGTACTGTTTTTATCTCTCGCCAGGTGCCATATAGAGGGCTATTGACAACCTTGATGAGTCTCGCGCTGAGAACCGGGTCGGTTTGCACAATCTGGATGATTTCGGAACTACCTACATCGGCCTCATTGATTAGTTGTCGAATCTTCAGCGCTGCTTCGGGTAATACCGGTAATTGTAACTGCTCGTCTTTGTAGGCCTGCTGTAACTGTTCGTAGAGTTGTTGTTCTTCGCTTACCAGTCGTTCTTCGTCGAGATCTCGATCGCGGGCCTGGCGCTGCGAATAAAGCCCCTCGAATAGCGCTCTTTCGATTTCGAGAATGACCCCATGGCTGGTGAATAAAGCTGAATCTTCTTCCTTTAGCTCGTCGAATAAGGGCAATAGGCCGCGATGTTCGGTATGAGTAAAACTCTCCACCACGAAACCACCCGATAACAGGGAAATATTGCCTTCGAGCAAATAAAAAATTGATTCCTGTTCCGGGGATACTAGCGTATGCGGTTTCAATGGCCAAACTGACGCAGTTTCGAATACATAATCCAGATCATTACGATTCAATTCGCAAAGCGGTATAAGCTTATCCCGACGGGAAAACGATTTTAGCTGTTCATCCATTGGTTATAATGACTTTTAGCTGGAGCATTCTATATAGCACAACTTATCGATGGCTTTTATTTAAATATTTCATTACCCGGTCTGCCATGGAAAATCCGCTGAGTACAGCGCCTTCTATTCGTGGAGCGGTACACCAGTCGCCACAGGCGCCGATAGCATCGGATTCAATGAATAAGCAGTCTTCGTTCACCGGGTTAATAGGTGTCGCATGCTTCCAGCAATGTACCGACGATGATACAGGTTTTTGTTCACTGATATCCGCCGCTTCCCAGAATGCATCGAGCAAAGCGTGCATCACTCTGCCCCTGAAACTGGCCACGTATTGCTGTGACCACTCGGGTGAGGCATGCAAAACCCAGCAATCAGCATCGGTTCTGGGATCGGATACCTGATGCCTTGATACCCAGGATAAAGGCGAATCCAGCACGTAGGCGGCATCGTAAGGCAAATCTAGTCTATTTTCGAAGGCAAACATGCCGCTCCAGCAAACAGTCATGCCGACCGACTCCGCCAAAGCACGAATATGCGCGACATTGCTACATAAACTGGCGGCTTCGTGTGCCTCGGTGGCTATAATAACGACATCGTAAGCACCGAGATAATCGCCTCGTTCGTTGAACAACCGCCATCCGCCATCGTCCTGCTTTTCGATTTCGCAGATATTGGCAGAATGCATAATATCGCAATTTTTAGCGAGTTGGTCGGTAACCACCTGCATTCTGGGGTGACCCACAAATCGCTGGGTCGCCATATCTACATTACTAACCTGCCCTCTTTCCAGTTCGACAATCCATCCATCCCAGGGACGCACGACATTATCCGATTGCCAGGATGAGACAATATTCCAGAATAGTGGATTATTAACGGTGAAATACTGAGCGCCATGGTTGAATTCGTAATCACCCGCTCGAAACTGACTGACTCGTCCGCCAGGGAAAATACTTTTTTCGAATATTTTCAGCCGGGGTACCAGCCCCTGCAACGCGGTACCACAGGTAAGGCCCGCGATGCCTGCACCGATAATAGCGACGGAAGGTGTAGCTGACATAAAACCTGACTACAAAGCCGGAAAGTCACCGGCATATTCAGATATCCATTCTTTTGCCGCTTCTTCGATGCTGAGCGTACGACCTTGCTGCTGCTCGACTTCCCGACGATAGTGCTCTATATGGCAGATTTGCTCGATCATACGAAGTCGGAATACTTCTTCCGACCGGTCAAACTCAAGGCCTATTTCGTATCCATTTTTGGCTTTTTCGCACCAGACCACGCGGCCTTCGAGAAAATTATTCTGCTTTATGAGTGGTATACAGACTCGTACTTTCTGCAGGACGTCAAGCGCCTCGGGCGATACAAATGAAAGCCCACCTAAGCTGATATTGGTGAGCGTTTCATCGCCATCGTCACTATCGTCTACCCGGTCCAATACCACCTGAATAGGCACATCGGACGGGTGACGAATATATTTTCGAATAGTCGTATTATCCTGCAATCGACACCAGCATTTTATTGAGTTTAGCAACGAAACTGGCCGGGTCTTCAAGTTGCCCCCCTTCTGCCAGTAACGCCTGGTCGAATAATATATCAGACCAGTCGGCAAACTTCTTCTTCGATTTCTCAGCATCGAGCTTTTGCACAATCGGGTGATCAGGGTTTATTTCCAGAATCGGCTTTGAACTTGGCATAGCATGGCCCGCTTCTTTAAGAATTCTCTGCATGTGCATGGCCATATCGTGCTCGTTAAGCACGATACAGGCTGGCGAATCGGTGAGTCGATTGGTGACACGCACCTCCTCGACCTTTTCATCAAGCGCCTCTTTCATGCGTTTGACTAATTTCTCTGACGATTTGGCCTTTTCCTCGAGCTCCTTTTCTGATTCTTCGTCTTTACCCAGATCCAGCTCACCTTTGGCGACCGACTGAATTTTCTTTCCATCGTATTCGTTTAGATGCGAAGTTAACCATTCATCAACGCGGTCCGATAACAGCAATACCTCGATGCCTTTCTTCTTGAATATCTCCAGATGCGGGCTATTTTTCGCAGCTGAGTGCGAATCGGCGGCGATATAGTAAATTTTCTCCTGTCCTTCCTGCATACGACCTATATAGTCGTCGAGCGAAACAGTCTGCTCGGGTTCACCGCTATGCGTGGTCGAAAAGCGTAATAATTTGGCAATCTTTTCTTTATTTGCAAAATCCTCTGCAGGGCCTTCTTTCAAAACTTTACCAAACTCAGTCCAGAATGCCTGGTATTTTTCCGGGTCGTTTTTAGCAATTTTTTCCAGCATGCTCAGGATTTTCTTCACTGATCCACTTCGAATATTGTCGATGACCTTGCTACCCTGCAATATCTCGCGAGAAACGTTGAGCGGCAGGTCATTAGAATCGATTAAGCCTCGCACAAACCGCAGATAGCGAGGCATCAGCTTTTCGGCATCTTCCATGATAAATACCCGCTGTACATAAAGTTTGACGCCATGCTTTGAGTCACGATCATACAGGTCGAAAGGCGCGCGAGCTGGTATGTAAAGCAACGAAGTATATTCGGTGGTGCCTTCGACCCGGTTATGGCTCCAGTCGATAGGGTCTTCGTAGTCGTGGGCAACGTGCTTGTAAAACGCTTTATATTCTTCGTCCGTGATATCACCTTTAGCACATGTCCAGAGCGCAGATGCCTGATTAACAGTTTCTTCTTCGATAACTGTTTCGCCACCCTCTTCTTCGGGTTCGATGGTTTTATCCATCACAACCGGAAAATCGATATGATCGGAATAGGAAGTGATGATCGAACGTAATTTCCAGTCGTTGAGAAATTCATCCTCGGCTTCGCGCAGTTTCAGAACGATTTCAGTACCACGCTTAGCTTTATCGATTGAGCTGATACTATATTCACCCTTACCGGTTGAAACCCATTCGACACCATTTTCATGCGAATCACCTGCTTTACGGGTTCTCAGCGTAACTTCTTCGGCGACAATAAACGAAGAATAAAAGCCGACACCAAACTGGCCGATTAAATTGGCATCATTTTTCTGATCACCAGTGATCGATTCGAGGAAGGATTTAGTACCCGATTTTGCGATAGTCCCGATATGATCGATCACTTCATCACGAGTCATACCGATGCCGTTATCAGAAATAGTGATTGTACGATTATCCTTGTCGTAACTCAGTTTGATTTTGAGTTCGATATCGTCTTCGTACAAGCTGGCATCAGACAGCGCTGTGAATCGTAATTTATCGCAGGCGTCTGAGGCGTTAGAAATCAATTCTCGCAGGAATATATCCTTGTTTGAATACAGCGAATGGATCATCAGATCCAGTAGCTGGTTTACCTCTGTTTCAAAACCACGGGTTTCTGCATTGGCCGATACAGTCATATTTAAAGCTCTCCTGAAATATATTTGATATTAACGACCCTAATATGAGGTTACCGTGAACAGGATTCAAGAGCTAAAAAGGCGGAAAAACTAAATTTCTCTACTAGACTATTCCATAACTAACCCGGAAGGAGACAGCCTGTTGAATATCTTCAACCATATAAGTAAATATGCCTTACTAACTATAGTAATGTCATCGGGATTAAACGCCTCCGAGATAGAACCGATCATCATCGGTCTCGATGCCGACATGTCGGCCGGCGCAGCTCGTGGTGGTTTGGCTATCCAGCGGGGTGCTGAAATTGCCATCAATGAAATAAATGACAACGGCGGAGTATTGGGTAGACCTTTGCTACTGGAAAGCAAAGATCACCGGGGGAATCCAGCTCGTGGTCTCGATAATATAAAGTCCTTTGCATCAAGGAATGAAGTCGTCGCGGTACTGGGCGGGGTACATACACCTGTGGCTATGCACGAACTCGAAGCCATCCACGATCAACAATTAATTTATCTCGGTCCCTGGGCGGCTGGAACCCCAATAGTGAATAATGGGTATAGCCCAAATTACGTATTTCGTGTGTCAATCCGAGATGAATTCGCCGGTGCATATTTAGTTGGTGAAGCTTTGAAAAAAGGTTATAGAAAAATCGCTCTAGCTCTGGAAAAAACAGGCTGGGGGCGTTCTAACGAGAAAGCAATGAAGATGGCACTGGCTGCAGAAGGCCTGGATCCAACCGAAATAGCCTGGTTTCACTGGGGGGCACAGGACATGGAAACAGCTGTGAAAAGTATCGCTAAAACCAGTCCCGATGTTATATTACTGGTAGCCAATACACCCGAAGGCCTGGCAATAGTCAGGTCAATAGCATCACTCCCAAAAGCAGACCGGATACCCATCATTTCGCATTGGGGTATCACCGGAGGCAGTTTTTTCGAGCAGGCAAAGGATGTACTGGGCGACGTTGACTTATCGATATTGCAGACTTATTCGTTTATTAAACCCTCGTTTCCAGACCGAGCGAACAAAGTTATTAACGCCTACCTGGAGCAATATTCTGATGCGACTGATGTACAGGATATTTTTGCCCCTACCGGCACAGCTCACGCTTACGATATAATTCAAATACTTGCGCTAGCAATAAAAAAAGCCAATACCACTAATCGCCAAAGCGTCAGGAATGCGCTTGAAAATTTAACCGCCTACAATGGGCTGGTACGAGACTATTCACCACCATTTAGCGCAGAAAAACACGATGCGCTCGATGCGAGTGACTTCAGGCTTTCGACATACGATGAGAAAGGAGTAATCGTACCATTAAAATAAATTCCACCAGAAACCAGGGGCACAGGAAGCGCTCATCCCTGATAGCCTATACTTTACAAATTGCTATTCCCGTTAGCATTATTGCTCTAATCACCATCTGGTATATCGAAAACAATTTACTAAAGTCGGCGATTGAAGCTGAGCTGCGGGAGCATATAGTAGATATCGAAGCACGTGAGAGAAAACAATTACAAAATAATTTGAATATTATAAGTAACTTTGCGAAATCTCTGGCGGAAAACGAACTGATAATCAATAGTTTGATTGATCTGGAAGGGAGAAGCGATTATATCCCTATATTCTTCAATAGGCTGGTAGCACCCCTATCCAGACAGGCTCGAACCACTCTAGTTGATTACAAAGGTCGACCTATTTCTTCAAGCGATAGTGCTAGTGACATGCCTTCGGTATCCCCGGCCATGGTAGAAAATGGCTCCTTTGTCATAGATGCTCACAAGTTATTGATCGTTGAGCCTATCTTAATATCCGGTTTTGCGGAGGGTGCCATTGTTTTACTTTATCCACGCACCGCTTATGGAGAACTGTTTGGCTATCCATCCTTTCCACACAGTCTTTTCGTTACCGATAATAGTAATCAGGTGGTTTATAGCACTAACGCCGATCTCGCCACCGAAGGCAATATCAATACAAGCTCTACTCTGGAAGGCTGGCTGCAAATTAGCCGTACTATGCCCCAAAGCAACATACACGTGACAATAGGCTCTTCGCTCGATGTTGCATTGGAGTCGATGGAGACCTTCCAGTCGATTCGCACGGTTAGCCTGGCTATTCTCCTTCTGGTTTCAATCGGGTTAGTTTTACTTCCAACCATAATAATTTCGCGCCCTTTGAAACAAATTTCTAGTACGATATCTGCGATTACCAAAGTCGAGGACCTGGAAAAACGCCTGGATACAAAAGGCCCGCGCGAAATCTCGGAAATGGCTATCGCATTTAATCGTATGGAAGACTGGTTACAATCAACCACAGTATCCAGAGATTATATGGACAGTATTTTTGGTAGCATCACAGAAGGCATTGTTACTATCGATACAAAGGGAGTCATCACAACCTTCAATGCTTCTGCTTCGGGATTATTCAGATATAGCAGCGAAGAAATCATCGGTCAGAATGTTTCAATCCTGATGCAGGAGAGTGAACGCCAGGATCATGATGGCTATATTAAGAAAGCAGCATTTCACGAAACACGTATCATCGCTCAAAACCGTGATCTGCAGGGTCGACGCAAAGATGGCTCGCTCTTTCCTCTTGAGCTTATTGTTACGCCACTGGATGAAGGTGGGGTAAGAGGTTACGTCGGCACCATTCGTGATATCACTGAACGAAAACTCATCGAGCAAAAACTGGCAGAGCGATCACAGGAACTCAAACGCATGAACAAGGAACTAAAGTTCATGGCACTAAACGACTCTTTGACTGGACTAGGTAACCGAAACCTGTTTGCTGAGCGACTCAGTACCATGATCGCTACCAGCAAACGCAATCGAACGCCATTTTCTCTACTCATGATGGATTTGAACAAATTCAAGGAGGTCAATGATACTTACGGGCACGAGGCCGGTGACGAAGTGTTGCGTGTCGTTGGCCATAGGTTGCAGAAACTAGGTCGAGATGCCGATATGTTCTTTCGTCTGGGCGGTGATGAATTCGCCGGAATCGTGACTACAGGCGTGACGGAGACCGGATTAACCACTATGGCAGCGCGTATTATCGATATCCTCAAAGTTCCTATAGAGTTCAATTCGGACCAATTCAATATAGGCGTTAGTATCGGTATCGTACTTTTCCCCGATCACAGCGACCACGAGGATGAACTTTTACGACTATCCGATCAAGCGATGTATGATGCCAAGCGTGGTCGACTTGGGCACCTGATTGCTTCAGTACCTGGCTAATCATCCGCATATCAAGTTCCTGCCCCGCATAGGGTTCGCTGCAAACTTGACAAGTCTGGCGGCAAGCCTTCTACTGTTCGCCCTGTTATCAAAACTACAACATCGGGGAGAAGCAAGGTGAACATATACGACAATATTCTTGGTACTATAGGCAATACTCCAGTAGTAAAAATCAGTAAAATAGCGCCTTCTCACGTCAACCTGTACGCTAAAATAGAAGCCTTTAA
>Ga0224506_10001414_pt1 | contig 17221 bp, 10 predicted proteins | sample SF_Jan12_sed_USG_2_FD_169108 | JGI IMG/M metagenome (GOLD analysis project Ga0224506, IMG submission 169108) | Sediment microbial communities from San Francisco Bay, California, United States - SF_Jan12_sed_USGS_8_1 | ecosystem: Environmental > Aquatic > Marine > Sediment | place: USA... | reverse complement strand
TTCTCAATGAAAACTTCAATCAGTTTTTAACCACACAGAAATATTGTTAAATTGTTAAATTGTTAAATTGTTAAATTGTTAAATTGTTAAATTGTTAAATTGTTAAATTGTTAAATTGTTAAATTGTTAAATTGTTAAATTGTTAAATTGTTAAATTGTTAAATTGACACCGTTAGCTTTTAACTTAAAAATACAAACGGTCTCTATTGGGAAAATTGATTTACCAATGGATCGTATGGGTCGGACTTGCACAACTCTTTGAATAAAAAACCAAATCATCGAATTTTTTAGCCAAAAACTGCGCAAATGGCAGCGTTTTGATCATAAAAGAAACCTCTCTAGGAAAATATATATGCGCTCCCTTCCCAATATTTTCGCTTTTTTTTAATGTTTTAACGACTATTTTATTTAATATTGATCTTTTTTATCAACGCGTTATACGGGTCCGACCCAAAGGTGGGATATTTTTGTGGGATATGCGATGGATCATGAGGGTGTTTCTGTAGATTTCTTCAGCATTTCGCTTATAAAAGATCCAAACAACAAAAATCTATAATGACAAAAAAACAAATGTTATTTTAGAGGGACACTATCATGAAAATGTGAATTCAAAATCGCATGTTTTGGAACTAAATTTTGAATGAGATCGGAAATTTCAAATCTAGGATATGTTTTCACGAGTTCTCATCGTAGTTACAATGAATAGACACTCAAATTTAAAAGAATAGAAGTCGTTAAGGGAAAAGGGGCATATGAATTCGCCCCATTTTTATTGCAAACACAGAAATGTTCTAATTGCCGACTCAGCACTTACACCCCAAAATCCATGGGCTGTAAATATGCGGTTTTTAACAATCCATCGGAGAAACAACTAACGAATAGTTCGGGATACCATTAACAAGCTACTTGCTTCATCACCACCGATTTGCTTACTAGTGACACTTCCCGCAGTATTGACGCGCGACTGTAATTTCCTAACAAAATCACCGTTAACCGCATTACCAGAAACAATAAGATAAGCACCTTCATTCGTGCTAAAACTCGTTATTTCATGTTGATTACAAATAAAAATACGGGCACCAAGTACCCCTTTCGGCGTAGAAGGATTACTCTTAACCATACGCGCCCCCGTTTGCAGCGTACTATTGATTCTGTCCATGGCTACGGCGTTTCCAATATCTAAAACAGCGTACATATCAATACCTCCTAGTTTTGCTTTTTGTTAGTATTCCTTTCGCACTTGACTCTAACAATTAAGACCTCAGAAAGCAATCTCTAGAATGCCTAAACCCAGGCTTTAGCCGCTATCTGATTCGATTATAACGATAGGATGAGATTGGCCATGTACACATTTTTCAACTATGTGCTAGTGATAAACTTTATGAAAATCGATTATTTTCCAGTGACTCAGAAAGAAAACTAAATCTCGGAGAAGAATTAAAACAAGCAGGCTTGTAAATCTGTAATTCAAAACTACCAGCAGACAATAAGTCTCGTTTTTTTATACTTCACCGCTCTCATACTGGCTTCGCTACTTTTTCTAGTTTTGCTTACCCACTTTATTGGAGGATTGAATACTCGCGAGTTGATTCTGCATATACTCACTAATCACTATATACATGGACGAAAGTGATTCAAGCAATGAATCAATCGGATGCACTTCCTTCTTTTGGGCACACTTTTCAATTTGCATACAAACGTCACCGAACGCTATTGCACCGAATTGGCGGCTGGAAGACTTCATTGCATGTGCTGTGCATTCCAGCAGATGAAAGTCTGCATTGCGTAAATATTCTTGAAGTTTCTCAATATTGCCTTTTGTGTTGCATAAATATTGCTGCATTGTTTCTTGCATTTTTTCACCAAAAAGTGTGGCCAAATTCTCAAACGCCTGAGAATTAAATACATTGTTCTGCATCAGAGAGTCTTCATCTCTATCTCCAATGAGAAGAGCCCGATTATTCTCGACTGCGTTAACACTTTCAGACATCACTTTTTTTGAGGAATCCATTTTTCCAATTTTTTTATTAGCAGTTCTTGATTCACTGGTTTAGCGATATAGTCATCCATTCCAACGGCAAAACATTTTTCTTTGTCACGCTCCATAGCATTTGCAGTAAAAGCGATAATCGGATGCTTGAGCAAAGCATATTTTTCCTCAAATTCTCTAATTTTTTGCGTGGTAATGAACCCATCCATTTCTGGCATTTGGCAGTCCATAAAAACAAGATCGAAAGTGCGATGATCGAATAGTTTAAGTGCTTCAACGCCGTTTCCAGCGGGTGTAATAATACAGCCACATTGTTCCAATATTTCGCTTGCTACAAGTTGATTAATCGGATTATCTTCAACCACTAATACAGTCGCGCCACTGAACATTGGCTTACGTCGGGTTAAGTGTTTTTTTGATTGAATGGTAAAACGTGTCACCAAAGGTATTGTTGCAGTATCAATTTTATTTTGCAGAATGTAGTCAATAATTTTGAGAATCTCACCGGGATAGCTAGGTTTACTCAAATAGGCATCAACCCCTTCATCTTTTAGACGACTCTCATCACCTTTAAAAGGAAGCGTGGAAATCAGTACATGCATTGCACCCTGATTTCTCTGCTCATGAATATGCATCTTTAAACGTTCATTTTCAATTGTTGCAGCTCGGGTATTGGAGAGAATAACGTCATAGTTTGATGCTTGGTCTTTGACAGCGCGAAGTAATTCAATGGCAGCTTCGTCAGATGCGACTGTATCAATATTCAAACCCACGCTTGATAATTGTTCGAGTAAAATTGATTCAGCGACTGAATTGCAACTGACCAACAAGATTTTCAACCCTGCTAGAGCAACAAACTGTTCAGGCTCAGTTTGGAAATTTTTGTCCACGTCAATTGGCAGCAACAAGGTAAACAGAAAACTGGCACCCTTTCCTGGATTACTTTCAACACGAAGATCTCCTCCCATCATTTGACACAAATGTTTAGTTATGGATAAACCTAGCCCCGACCCCCCGTAGCGCCGAGTGGTTGAGCCATCGGCCTGATCGAATTGTTCAAATATTTGTGATTGTTTTTCGATCGGGATACCAATACCCGAATCGCAAACAGACATTTGAATTCTAACACGATTGGATGTCATTAATTTTGGCTCAACACTCAGTATGATGTGACCAACATCAGTGAACTTAATTGCGTTACTCAATAAATTAAGTAGTATTTGTCGTATTCGACTCGGATCACCAATCACGTAGTTTGGAGTAGAAGCCGATATACTTAATAACAACTCAACATCTTTTTCGCGAGTTTTTACCGTCATCAGTTCAAGGACATCAATAATGATTGATTCAAGATCAAACGGTATCGTCTCCAACTGCATTTTACCGGCCTCAATTTTCGAAAAATCGAGAATATCATTGATTAAACTTAACAACGCTTCCGCAGACTTCATTGTGGTTTGTGCATAAGTGAATTGCTGAGGGCTCAATTCGGAATCTAACAGTAAACCAGTCATCCCAATAATACCGTTCATTGGTGTACGAATTTCGTGACTCATATTAGCGAGAAATTCGGACTTTTGTCGCGCAGCCATTTCAGCATTTTCTTGCGCAGTCTTCAGCATAGAAATATCACTTAAAATTCCCGCCATACGACGTGCACGCCCATCATCATTCCAAATTGCCTGGCCTTTTACCCGAAACCAACGATAAGTACCCAATTTAGATTTCAGACGACAATTTAAATCGAAAGGCGTATGTTGTTCAAAGTGCCGATTGAGAGATTGCTGTGACTCATTGACATCATCTGGATGAATACGAGAAAACCAATCTGAAACCGACGTTCCGAATTCATATTCATTAAATCCAAGTAGTGATTTAAATTTTGTTGAATAGTAGATTTTATTATTTTCTAAATCCCAATCCCATAAGCCATCGGCTGATCCCTCAACCGCCAGATCATATCGCTCATTTGCAGAGTTGAGTTGCTGTTCTGCTAATTTGGTTAAGGTAACATCTCTAACAAAACCCGTGAATAGTCTTTCGTTGCTGAGTTGAACATCAGTAACAGTAATCTCTATGGGAAACTCCTCACCATTTTTACGAAGCGCAGTTAATTCGCGGGTGGTGCCAATGAGTCGTTGTTCTTTTGATAGCAAATATTGTTGAATGATCGAATCATGCTGAACCTGAAATGTTTCGGGCATGAGAATAGCAACATTTTCCCCCAACACTTCACTTTCATCATACTGAAACATTGCACTCGCTGCCCGATTAAAGGACTGTATCAACCCCGCATGATTAATTGTAATAATTGCATCCGCAGCATTATCAAGTATGGCAGTCATTCGTGCATTACCCGTTTCGGTCATCGCTGTCTGATGCTGAATATGGTCTAGCATGCGGTTAAATTCTTGTGACAAAATACCTATCTCATCACTGCTATTAATTGGTGAACGTGAGTGTTCCTGCCCTTCTGCCCTGCGCGTCGCAGCGTTCTGAAATACCAGTAGTGGATTTATTACAAGCGCACGTACTAAGCTATAGGTCAAACCAGAAATTAAAACTAAAACTGTTATAAAAACACTTGTCCATATGGATGTCAGTTGAATTATTTCAGCACTTGTAGTGTCGCCATTCATTTCTACTGACAATGCGGACACTACGGCCTTCAGTTTTTTGCTATTGGGTTTGATTAGCACAGGAATAGTGACCACAATACTGTTACGCTGTCTGTTATATTCAATTAGTTCAGTTTTTTGCTCACTCACCCGGTATTGATGCCTTGACACCAATTCATCATCGATCGTGTTAGGTGCAGCACCAAGTAGTTTATTTTGACTTGATGCGATGATCCTTAACGGAGCGCCCGCACTCAACAGGATAAACTCGACATCTTCCGTATCGGCATACGCATGGATAATTCGTCGACTGGTATTGATGCTGATAGACGTTTCTATGGAGCGTCGTAATGAATCGGCCAATGATACGGCCCGCAAATGTAGTTGCTTATTCATTGATGCACTAAAATGAAAAAATATGCCTGCCGTGCCCATCAAAGCCAAAGCTATCGTTAGCGTGATAATAGGCAATACAATTTTATTTTTTATTGAATGAAAAGCCATTATTGTTCTTTAAATAATAATCTCATATCGGGTATGCAACACTCTGCACTGGTGTTTGTTGATAGAACCCCTGTTTTCATCAATATTGATCTAGTGTTTTCCAAATTGTGTTTCAATTGTTTGAAGTATTTCTGCTGATCTGATTCTGCTATGATCTGCAAGTCCCCAAGTGCTTGTCTAAACTCCTCAGCGGAAATACCTTCACGTTTTGCCATTATTTGATGGGCTTCTGCTGGATTCTTCTTGCTATATTGAAGTGCTAGTTGCCATGCCGCTTTAATTTTTCTAATGTCCTCAGGACGCTTTTCAAGTAGTTTTTTTTCAACACTAATGACATCGATAACTTCCCCAGGAATTTCTTTAGTGGAGAATACAATAGAAGAGTCCGCTCGTGATTGTAGTCGCACTGATACTGGAGGATAAGTCACAACCGCATCCAACTCACCATTGATATAGGCCTGCTCCAACTCTGTTTGCTCCAGCGGCACGATGTGTATGTCATCAAGCGATAGATTGTGTAACTTTAAGGCACGTGCAAGAATGAATATTGGTAATGAGGTTGTGTCTGCTCCTATTTTTTTCTTTTTCAATTCACCAATTGAGTTTATTGACTTACGGGCAATTATTACATCACCACCGTAGGAAAAATCAGCAATTAGGAATACAACCGGATCTCGCTTGGAGTGCTCCTTAACCTGAAGTAATTCAATAAGCGTTGTTGCCATTGCATCAAGATTTCCACGCTCATATCCACGACGCACATCACTTAGAGAACCGTATTCAATAATCTTTACATCCACGCCGACTTGCTCATAAAACCCCATTTCTTGCGCTAAGTATAGAAATTCATAACCAGGCCAAGGATTAATTCCTAGCTTTATGGCTGCATTTTCAGTGTTAGTACAAGCGGTAAGAAATAACATCGCTACAACAATCAAGACTAGGTTTCTAAAATAATGAGTGCACATGGTTTTTTGCCTCTTTCATAGATACAAAGCAGGGTTTGATGGATTTATCTTTTATTGCTGTTGATTTAGCGGTTTCATAAAAAGTCGCTTTAACCACCAGAGGTCAATGTTACAACTTGTTGCTTTTGCTACTTTTGATCACCACATAACGCAGCAATTGCTCACATTTCTATTACAACAAAACACTTAATACCCAAACCCTAGCCGCTAGAAAAGTGGTGCTGGATAAGTCACTAAAGTTTTAACCTACACATCGATACTGGCAATATTTTTATAGCCAACGCTTTTAGAGCAACCAATTTACCTTACACACAGAACATTTGGATATTTCCAATAGGCATTAATATAACTCTCCAAATTTGGCTTTTCTTCTCAGGTTTATATTTCCTAGTTGAATAAGATATTCAATAAAACAAATAAACGGGCGATATAACTTAAATATGATAAGCCAAAACAGTGGAACAGCAGCATGAGTATTGACAAAAGCCTATTTGAACGGATTGGAGGCATCGAAGTAATACGTAAAGTCCATCATATTTTTTATAACAAACTTTTTGCACATTCTTGGCTTAAACAATATTTCGTTGAGCATCCTCAGGAGATTTTCGAAAATCAACAAACCGACTTCATGATTTCAATAATGGGAGGCCCCAAACGCTATGCCGGCCTAACACCTAAAGCAGCCCATTCGAACATTGTGATTACCGATGAATTGTTTGAAATCCGCAGCCAAATATTATCGGAATCTATCAAAGAGTGTGGAGTTGCTGATGACATTCGTGAAGAATGGTTAACTGCGGACCGAAGCCTGAAAAAGGCCATTGTCAAAACTTCAGCAGCAGACTGCACTACGCGCCGGCCCGATCAGCGCATTTATGATATTCCCAAACCACAGTAAATCACTTAATGGATACTCTGGTTTTTCATATAGGTAATATTGCACCAGCAGCTATTCACTGTTTATGTCTGAACCATATCAGACTTCAGACTTGTGTTATTGCTGGCTGAAAAGAACGTTCCAAATATGTATTATTGAGCACCCAAATTTAGAATTGCTGAAGTTCTGGCTCTTACTTGCAGACACAGCTCACCATTTTCAATTAAGGACTCACCATAACTGGGGATCATTTCTTTGAGCATGCGTTGCCATTGTGAAGTGGCCATTTCCTCGGGGAACATTTTTTGTAATACATCAATCATTATTGATACAGAGGTCGAAGCTCCAGGAGAGGCACCCAATAGAGCTGCAATCGTCCTATCGGCAGAACAGACGATTTCCGTTCCAAATTTCAATGCACCGCCTTGCTTTTCATCCTGTTTAATGATTTGCACACGTTGGCCTGCCGTGATTAATTCCCAATCTTTCATTTCAGCATTTGGATAATATGCAACTAGTTCTTCAAAACGTTCTTCCTCTGAAAGCATCACTTGCTCCACGAGATATTTGGTTAACTCAACATTTCGCCAGCCCGCTGCTAGCATGGGCCAGATATTGTGCATTTCAATCGATAACGGTAGATCCAAATAAGAACCATTCTTTAGAAATTTTGTCGTGAAACCTGCATAAGGGCCAAAAAAAAGTGTGCGCTCTCCATTTATAATCCGAGTATCCAGATGTGGCACGGACATAGGCGGGGACCCGACCGCTGCTTTGCCATAAACTTTTGCTTCATGCCGTTCAATCACAGACGGGTTGTTACACCGCAAGAAATGACCGCTGACTGGAAAACCACCATAACCTTGTGCTTCAGCTATTTCAGACTTTCCTAGCAGTGATAAACTTCCACCACCAGCCCCAATAAATAAGTAGTCTGCAGAAACGTTCTTGTTTTTTGCGTTGCTGCAATCTAGAATTTCAATTGACCAGCGACCATCATTCTGCTTACGAATATTTTCGATCTGATGATTAAGGTAAACTTCAGCATATGCGTTTCGCTGCAAGTACTCAATCATGCCTTGCGCCAGTCCACCAAAATTAACATCGGTTCCAATATCCATTCTCGTGGCTGCATACGGGTGTTCAGTGCTTCGGCCCTCCATGATTAGGGGCATCCATTCGCTAAGCTTTGCTGCGTCATTTGAATATTGCATATCTTGAAAAATGGGCACTGTTTTTAACGCTTGATATCGTTTTTCCAAAAAACTGACATTTTCTTCACCCCACACAAAACTCATATGTGGAATGTCGTTAATGAAAGGAACTTCATATGAAAGACATTCAGTTTCTTTTAAATAGGCCCAGAGCTGTTTTGAAATTTCAAAATGATGTGCAATTTCTAAGGCTTTAGTGATATCAACAACGCCATCATTATAGGGCGTGTAGTTTAGTTCGCAAAATGCTGAATGTCCGGTACCTGCATTATTCCACGCATCCGAGCTTTCAGCGGCCACCCGATCTAAGCGTTCATAGATTCGGATTGATGCATGTGGCATTAGTTTATGTAAAAGAAATCCAAGTGTAGCACTCATTATACCCGCACCGACTAGGACTATGTTTGTTTGCTCACGACCCATAATGATCTATTTCCTCTCACAAACGTTCTACACAATTACAAGAATTAATTACTATGTTTAGTTTAACGAACCTTATTTACAGTTTGCGTTCGACTATTCTATATTTATATTCTTCTTTTGGATAGTATGCCAGAAGTATTACTCGTGTTAGCTGCTGATTCCAAATCAATTCCACAATTTCAAACTCATTGCAGGCTACATTACTTTCGACATTCAGTTTTTTTCCGAGCTTACTCAATTTCAGATGTGTTTTTTCTATCGACAATAGTTGATCTGGATATTTCATTGCGTCAATCATCGTTTGCAAATACACCTGAGGATTACTCAAACTATCAAGCACATTCCCCTTGGATTGTTTACTGTTTCCACCATATTCTTGCATTTTTTTTCGATTCATGGTTTTACTTAGATTCTCGACTACACGATCAAACAAATATTTTTTCACTAGTGTTAGCAACTGGTCGGGACTAGCACTATATCCACCCAGTTCTAAATCACAGAAATTGACACTGGTTTGCGGGACATCTCGAACCATCACTTCACCCATCATATCCATGCCTAGTGTCCGATTTTCTGCGCGGGTTGCTAACAAATAAACATATACATATGAATCCTGCTGCAAACGCTGATCATGAAAATATTGCTTAAACGCCTGATCGAGTTCGAATAGCTCCTCAAGCTCTTTTACATTAACAAACAGCGCATTAACTAACGCATTCTTTGAAAAGGATTCTTTATTCAAAAGAATAGGACTGGGAATACCTTCCGCCACTCGATTAACATAGTCATACAATGCACAAACACTTTGCCGAAGTTTTTTCCGATAACCACTGATTACTCGTAACTGGCTATTCGACGCATCCACTACCGCTTCTATTATTTGCTTATCACGAGCCAATTGCTGCTCTTTACGCAAGCGTTCATCTGACCACTGAGTGTAAAGCTGTGATAAGTAACTAAGGTTTTCGTCAAAGAACCTCCTTAAACCTGACGCTTCAGACGTACGACGCTCACCAGCCATGTTGACCCACCAATAGTTACCTTTTTGTTTCTGCCGTAATTGAACGAACAAGGTTGCGCTATGCTAAGCTTTCTATACACTTACTGTGTCGATCAGCAATTGAACTGTCTTTAATCCACCTGGAACACATTGCACGTTTTGTGGTTAAATTTCCAAACACTAGAGACTCATTTTGTGCATCTTAATATTCTATATTCTGCTATTTATTTCCTACATATGGCAAACCACTGAGTCGGTGAAAACTTTTTCTTTTTAAACTATTAGGCACAGAACTTGTTGACAGCAGATCGTGAAAACATAGGTCTAACATACCTGATGTTTCATGCTCCATGCAGATTATTCATAGAATTGTGTTTATTGACTGTTCGCAGATATACCATTACATAATTATAAAAAGTAAGCAGATTATTTAAAGCAAGCCGGAGCTTTCGTTGGTAGCTCCTCGTTAAGAATCATGTCCTCAGCACAACTACGACTTAACAACAGAAATGCATTTACCTATAACACCCCGCGGCTTAATCCATGTTAAAAACAAACTGACGCTGCCGATAGATTATTTGTTAAATCCCAAACAGAATCGTTAATTGACGAATGGTTTTTCTCCACTCTGAATAAGATTATTCAGACTCAATCAACCGACTAGGGAAAAATGTCTAATTCTCATAAACAGATAAGGCAAAAAGTTGCTGCACTACTTAAATCTGGTGCGACGAGCAATAGAATAACGATTACAGACATCACAATGCGCGGATGCACTGCTGTCTTGACTGCTCCTATTACCGAGGAGGAGGACATAACGCTGCAAATTCTAAAAAACATTGCAAATGGTAAGCGTGATAGTTTTTTACCCGCACCCGTTAGTTTAGACTCGATTTTAAAACGTAAAAGTCGTAATGGAGAATTCTACGAAGCTAAATTTAGTTTTAGACGCGTTGATTCTGTAGAACATGGCATTTCTTGGGCAATCAACAATGCCACCGCCGACGACTTTCTTTCTTCTTCCTTGCCAATCAATCACGAACAAAAAAATAACAAACATGCAAGCACTGACGCCAAAAGCGACAGCAAACTTGTGGCAATCAATTCTTCGCTGTCGATTCTTCCTGTGACCTGCCACATGTGTGGTGAACAACATATACCATTTAGAGTCCTGTCACGTCGCACAATGAAACCAGAGTCCAATATATTTGGAGTCAATCAATACAAATCCGCTTTACCCGGCAAAGAGTTTTGCAACTACAATTTGATTCGCATTACCATCTGTCCAATTTGTTATTTTGCATCATCCCAATTTCAAGACTTCATAAGAGAAGCCAGTTTAATAAAAACCAGTGAAGAGCCTTTTCATAAAGAGCCTATTGTCGACAAGTGGCTTTCAGGCAGCAGCAAACGAGAAAAGTTAGTTGAAGCTTATCAGCAGGGACTATTTGATGAAAATCGCAATATCAAACAGGCCTTGTTGTCATATGATTTAGCAATATTATCTAGCAATGCAATTTTAAAAATGCAAATGGCTAAACAAGAGAGAGCTCGAGACTATCGAATTGGACTTCAGATCGTTTCCTATATTTTAACAAAAGCCGAACTACTGATGAGCAAACAAAAAACCAGTGAGGCTGAAAATAATTTAAAAATTGCTTTAAAAAAATTACAAGAAATTTTCATATATCTCAATAACGAATCAAGCATAAAAGCAAGTTACTTAATAGGCATGATTGGCCTGTATTTCGAAATTCCCGATTTAATCAATCAAACTTTTAACTTCCTTCAACAGTATGGCAAACAAAGCAAACCGCGAGCAGGCACTGAGGAATATAAAGCCTGGCAAAAGAATTTGGAAAAATTCAAAACCGCCTATCAAGAGCGTGAGGATTTTAGTCGACGCAGGTTAAAGGGTTTTGATAAACCATTTGAATTTTAGAGATCCTCTACTTCCCTAGCCGCTTTCGCTTGACTAGTTCTTCACACCTGGCTCACACATAGCGCAGTATACAGTTTCTCGCACTGAATAACTAACTTATGTTAATCAACCAATCTTGATCAGCATTCGTAAACCATATAAACACGCCATGATATTTAGCCTATCTAATCAAAACCCTTTTGGCTAAAATCACACTAGAAACCGACATAAAGTGCTTGGAAATGCAAGCAAAACACCATAAAATCGAGCTATAAATAATAGAACAAACTTGAACCTAAAGAAACACTGCAACTCAAAGCAGGCATAAACGACCATACTTATTAACAAAAAAGGTCGACACTACATAAGAGCTTATCATGACAATTAGAACAACTCTTTTATATATGACCCTCTATATTTTCACACTGAATTCAGCATTCGCCGATGAATTTTCAAAATCACAAATACCCAACTGGGTGAAACTGACCGCGCTACCCAGTTCACAATCATCTAGCAGCGATACTCAAGATACGGACAAATTCTTACTAGTCGATCACCAATTCAATTTCCTAGGCAAGCGCCAAAGTCGTTTTTACCGATTTGCGCAAAAAATCTTAAACGAAAGTCAGCTTCAACAAGCATCGCAGATTAGCGTCGACTTTGACCCAAGCTATCAAACTGTATCGTTACACCGTTTAACCATCCATAGAGACAACAAACAGATCAATAAACTCTCGACCACCAAGGTCTCATTGATTCGCCGGGAAAAGGATTTAGAGAACTCAATTTTTGACGGAAGAAAAACCGCGACACTAATCCTTGAAGACGTTCGCATGAGTGATATTGTGGAATACGCCTACACAATTGAAGGCTCCAACCCAGTTTTTAATAATAAGAATTTTGGTGGCTTTGAAACTCAGTGGGGAGTACCAGTCAAACAGGTAAGTTACAAACTATTAGTAAACAGTAGTGAAAAATTATTTTTTAAATCCCACTACACTGATTCAAGCTTTGTTAAAACAGTCACTCCTAAACACACGCTATACGAATATAAAGCCACAGATGTTCCTGCATTATATCGCGATAAAAATACACCCTCTTGGTTTGATCCCTACCCTTGGATTCAGTTTAGTAGTTACAGACATTGGAACGAGCTTGTTAACTGGGCATTACCATTATACCAGAAGCCCGACAATCCAACACAGACTAACTATCACGCATTATTAGATATAGGTCATGAACTGTATCAGGAACAGAAAATAGTAAAAGCTCTTGATTTTGTCCAGGACAAGATTCGCTATACGGGTATTGAAGTCGGCATTGGTTCATATAAACCTAACAAACCTGATTTGGTACTTAGCCGACGATTTGGTGACTGCAAAGACAAAGTGTTACTCTTCATTAGTATTCTCAATAGCTGGGGCATTAAAGCCGAGCCCGTACTGGTAAACACTAAACGTACTAAAGACCTGGAAAATTTTTTACCTTCACCCACGATTTTCAATCATGTAATCGCACGCGTGGAATATGATGGCAGCGTATACTGGCTTGACCCAACTATGAGCGGACAAGAAGGTTCATTAAACCAAATCTTCCAACCCAGCTACGGTTTTGGACTTGTTATCCATGACAAAAACACAACCCTACACAAAATTAATACACCAATTGATCAACGCTTAAATAAAGAAATTTTCGAAACCTTTGATGTACGACCCACCGGCGAAGCCAGTTTATATGCTATAGACACCATTTACTACAATGCTGACGCGGATTCGAGTAGAAGTTTTTTTCAACAGAACAATATCGACAATATCACACGAGATTATCAAAACTATTTTGCGAAGTTCTATCCACAATTAGAAATTCACGAACCCGTCCGTATCACAGATGACAAACCTAACAACGCCTTTACCGTGCATGAGCGATACAGAATTCCTGCTTTGTGGACATTTATTGATAGCCGGAAACGCTTTGAAGCTGATTTTATTCAATCAGACTTGCATGACACGATTAAGCTGCCTCAACATACCAAACGAACGATGCCCTTATATATAGGCGCTGAGCGAGAACTCAGAGTTCATACCAATATTAAACTACCAGAACCGTGGCCAATTGAGAATCATGAACTAGAAATAAAAGACGATAGTTTTAAATTTACTAAGATAGTCAAAAAAAATGGAAACGAAATAAGTATTGATTATCATTTTGTGACATTTACAGATGCCATAGCAGCCTCAGCAGTAGACCTATATTCAAAAAATATATCACGGGCACGCGATTCTATCGGATACTATCTCTACATGAATGATCCAAATAGCAAAAATGAACAGAAACAGGTTTTCGCAAATTTGAACTGGACGTTTATATTAGTGTTGATCATGGCGTTGATGATCGCGATCATTGTCTGTCACAAAATATACAAGTACGACCCTGCCCCTAGCATTGACCAACAGAATAGCAACCTTACTGGTTTTGGTGGCTGGTTAATTCTGCCGACTTTAGGTTTAATACTATCCCCTTTTCGCTTACTCAATGACCTTTCTGATTACACTAAATTTTTTCAAAATGATTTATGGCTCACACTAACCACACCTGGCTCTGATGCGTATAACGTTTTATGGGCGCCATTTATTTTGCTTGAAGTTGTCGCCAATACTTTTAGTTTTGTATTTTTGTTACTTGTTATAATCCTTTTCTTTAACAAACGCAGTTCTGCGCCAATGATGTATATTGCATTAGTGCTTAGCGGAATAATTATTCAGTTCAGCGATTATTATTTCGGGATGCAAATTCCCGCGATAAAGGCAGAAATCAAATCCGCAGAATTTGCTCAGCTGACTACAGCAGCTGGTGTAAGTTTACTTTGGGTAATCTACTTTTTAGTGTCTCGACGGGTTAAAATGACTTTCACTAAGCGTCACAGAACCACTCATGATCAAACTTTTGATAGTGAATCAGCAACCGATCAACCAGCGCCGGTTATTCATGAGATAAAAAATCTTCCCGACGACAAGCCATAAATATACGAGACTCGATTATTGCACTGATCCACAAATAACTCGAACGAAGGTTTAGCGAGTCTGTTGCTGATTCATGTTACTTCTTTGAATTTTTAGAAACCTGGTAAGCACTACTGAGTCATGCCACTCACGAACACGACAAGCAATCACTAATTCTGAATTTTTTTCCAACACCAGCTAAATAGTGACAAACTTTAAATCTAATCACGTCACCCGCCTAGCCTCAAAGACCATTCGCATAAACAATCCTGGCATCCAATGTTTAGTTGCACATTTGCTCACAAGATCATTCCTAACTGCTACAATAATACCCACACATACATACTAATTCGGAGTTGACTATTATGCCCCTGCAACAACAATCAAGTCAGCACAAGAATAGTCCACCCTTGCTAGAACTCGGTTTTCGAATATTTTTTCTTGGCGCAGGGCTATTCGCTATCATTTCTCTTGTAAGCTGGGGTGCTGTAATTTTTTCTTATTTTGCCCCTCATCTGCAACAAATGAGTACCAGCCAATGGCATGCTCATGAAATGATTTTTGGCTATGCTGTCGCAGTTATTGCCGGATTTTTGTTAACCGCCGTACGAAACTGGACAGGCATACAAACGATTGTTGGCAAGCCGCTTTTGGCCTTATTTTGTACCTGGGCAATCGCACGGCTTGCATTTTTATTAGGCATCTACGCTGTCCATATTGCACTATGGTTCGATATGCTTTTTGCTGTATTTTTAGTTTATAGTGTCAGCATTCCAATTTTCAAAACCAAACAGTGGCATCAATTATTTCTATTAACAAAGCTAGTATTATTGTTTGCTGCCAACCTACTATTTTATCTAGGTCTGTTCAACATAATTGATAATGGCGTTTTCATTGGACTCTATGGCGGACTGTTTTTAGTCATTGCCATTATTTTTAATATGGCAAGGCGCGTGCTGGCATTTTTTATTGAGCGCGGCATTGATGATCCGGTCAAACTTTGGCAAAACAAATGGCTCGATGGGGCGATTTATTTATTTCTGATAATATTTATTAGTAGTTATTTATTCATTCACACTGAAGAGATGACAAACATATCCGCCGTGGCCATTGCTGTGCTGAATAGCATTCGACTTGCGGCCTGGCATCGGGCCGGTATTTGGCGGAGAAGCCTGCTATGGAGTTTATACTTAGCTTTCTGGTTTATTAATCTTGGATTTATGCTCTTTGCCGCAAGCGAAATGTTAATGATCAGTAAATCTGTCGCTATTCATACGTTGACTGTGGGCGGTATCGGAATTTTCACACTCAGTATGATGTGTCGTATTTCCCTAGGTCACACGGGTCGGGATGTGAGTCAGCCGCCAAAGGGCGTCGCTTATATCTTAGCCCTAATGTTAGTTGCGGCCTGTGTACGTATACTTTTCCCCATCGCCGCGCCAGATTACTATTCATGGTGGATCAGTAGTTCACTGCTATTGTGGCTACTGGCTTTTTGCATCTTTGTGTGGGTGTATTGGCCGATCATAAGTCAACCACGACCTGATACAATGCCTATTATCAAGCCAAAGAATTGATCATTCCAGCAATCGGCCTAAAATAATTCTAGTCGCTAAACACTTAGTTTGGCTTTCTTAAACAGAATAGCATATGATAATTTGCGTTAACCTGGCGAACCAGAGACCTTATTATGAAAAACCTTAAAACCTTCTACTTTTGCTCTTTGCTTATTCTAGTCAGTGCCTGTAGTGCTCATATTCCAAGTAAACATGAAACTACCGCATCAAATTTGTCAGCCAAGTATTCTGATTTGCGAGAGCAAATGCACCCTCAGATTATTAACGCCATGCGAAAACACAAAATTACTGGCATGAGTATTATTTTAATTGACCAAAGTGAGATTGTTTGGGGAGAAGGATTTGGCTACGCAGACCGACAGAAACAAATTCAGGCCGACGTAAACACTTTATATAAGGCCGGGTCCATTTCCAAACTTTTCACTGCCACTGCCATTATGCAGCTCGTTGAACAGGGCAAAGTGGATATTGACGCGCCAATTCAGACGTATATTCCCGAACTTAAAATTAAATATCATTTTCAAAATAATAATCCCATCAGCTTACGTCACATCATGACTCATCGATCTGGGCTGAGTGGGGATAAGTTTGCGGGCATGTTTACTCAACAAGCAGAACGATTTGATGGCGAAGTTGCCTATTTAAATTCCATTCACCAACCGTTTGCACCGGGACAATTAACTGCTTATTCCAATTTGGCTACCGACCTGCAAGGCGTGGTTGTGGAGCGTGTATCTGGGATGAAATTTGAAGAATATATAGAAAAAAATATTCTTACTCCTTTACAAATGCAGCATGCAAGTTTTGACGATGCAAAAATTGATGCCTCGCTTTTGTCGAAACCCTATCGCAAAAACAAGGAACAACCACACTATCAAATCCGCAACCGTCCCGCCGGGAACTTACACGTTTCTGCTTTGGAATTGGCAAAATTTGCCAACATGGTTTTACAAAAAGGTAGTCCAATCATACAAAGCACAACACTGGACTCAATGCTAGTTCCGCAACACTTCGAAAGCGAGTATGACGCTAATGCGATGTTTGGATTAAATTGGGTAGTTCGCAGACCACCCTTGGACTACCTGGGCAAAGTTGCGTGGCACAACGGGGGAACAATCAATTTCATGAGC
>Ga0224506_10001413_pt1 | contig 17239 bp, 20 predicted proteins | sample SF_Jan12_sed_USG_2_FD_169108 | JGI IMG/M metagenome (GOLD analysis project Ga0224506, IMG submission 169108) | Sediment microbial communities from San Francisco Bay, California, United States - SF_Jan12_sed_USGS_8_1 | ecosystem: Environmental > Aquatic > Marine > Sediment | place: USA... | reverse complement strand
TTACCCCTCAAACCACGCATAATCCACCACCTCCTCACAATCCTGCCAATCCGCCGCCGTCCACCACCAACGCCGTGCCAGTGACGAACGACGACGCATCACTCACCAAATACAACACCGCCTGAGCAATCTCTTCTGGACGAGCAACCCTCTGCAACAGATGCGCACCCGCTGATTCAGCCAAGAACTGCTCCCAAGGTTTGCCAAGCTGTCGGGCTTCGCTCCGCAACATAGCCGTATCCGTATCACCAGGACAGATGCAGTTAACACGAATATTCTGCCCAGCATGGTCAACAGCCATAGCCTTAGTCAGCAGTACAACCGCTCCCTTTGACGCGCAATACGAAGCCGCATCCTGCCCACCGACCAGCCCCCAATTCGAAGCTGTGTTGACGATCACACCGCCGCCCGCTTCAGCCATAATCGGAATAGCGTATTTCGAAAGCAAAAAGACCGACTTGACGTTAGTTGCCATCACCCGATCCCATTCCTCTTCAGTTGTCTCCACCACCGACGCTCGTCGAATGATACCAGCGTTATTGAAGAGGATATCCAGTTTGCCCAGTTGCTCCACAGTCTGCCGCACAGCCAACTGGCAGTCTGCCGCTCGCGTCACGTCGCCTTGCACAAAAATAGCCTGTCCTCCCTCGTCGATTATCGTTTGGACTACGGCTTTTCCCTCAGGTTCGTTCAAATCAAAGATCGCCACCGCCGCGCCTTCTCGGGCAAGGAGCAACGCCGTCGCTCGCCCGATGCCTGACGCGCCACCAGTGATCAGGGCGACTTTCCCCTTCAATGCCCCACCAGATTTACGTTCAAAGTCCTGCGTCAATCAAGGATCACCTCTCTAACATGATATTTTATAGATGACGTGCTCATTATATCCAGTCACCACTCTTATATAACCACTTAACATCCTATCAACTGCTCGATCACCAGTATCAACCAAAAAAGGCCTTCCCCGCAATGAATTGATCTTTTCAGGAGCAGCCACAACCATTATGTTATCCCTCCCCACCTTCTTGATAACCTCGGGACTTATTTGCTGATTCCCCCTACCGAATATGTAGCCTTGACCACCTATCGGGGTAATTATTATCTTCGCTTTTCGTTTTTCAAGAAGCTTTAGGAGTTGAGCCTCGTTGACATCAGTGCCCGCCAATTTTCCCTTTGAAACCACATCCACCCCTACTAATGTCTTGTTCAACCCCAGTTTAGACGTGATAGCTCGCGTCGTGGTCCCAGGTCCGACTATGTAAAGATAATCGTCCTTCATCCCATCCACGACCTCACAAGCTATCGCTTCCATAGCTTCCTTCTCTCCGCCGCTACTTGGAGTCTTTAAACCTTGAATCAGCCTTTTCTCAAACGGAATCCTAAGGTAACCATACAGTTTCGCGGAAACAATGCCCCGCCTAAGAGCCTCCTCATCTATATCCATGACCTCCGCCTCTCGTATGCCACATCGTCCCTGCAAAAATAAAACAACCAGATCCCCCGCGCTTCTAGGGCTTATCGCAAAAGCAGCCGAATGAATCTTAACCCCCGCAGGTATCCCAAGAACTGGCATTTTTTCTCCAATCGCATTGTATATGTCCCTTGCTGTGCCATCCCCACCCGCAAAAAGTAGAAGATCCACGCTCAGACGCAGCATTTCCTTCGCTGCATTTTTAGTATCCTCTGCGGTTGTTTTGCCTTTTCTAATTGAACCAACTACAATGTGGTCAAAACCACATTCTTTGGCTGCGTCTTCTCCCATTTCACTGGGATATGTTACGATTTCGAGGTCTTCCTTTACGGAGGCTACTCTTTCCAGTGCTTGAACAGTCCGAGTTAGCGATTGCGGCAAGGCACCCAATTGTAGGGCTTTCTTTTGTATCTCCGCCCCATCACTTCCTTTAAGTCCAACCCTTCCACCTATCCCTGCAATCGGGTTGACGATTAAGCCTAACTTTCTTCTCCCACTTTGATTCCGACTTTTGTCCATGAACTGACAAGTGTGCCACGGGAACATTTGCGTACTCATCCAAATTGCAACTTAATAGACTTGAAGACTTCGATACATTGCTCCCTATTCTCTCTCTTTGCGTACTTTCTTGCGATACGCCCTCCAAGTCATCGCCCACTGCGACGGATCGTCCAAAGGCGCCGTATCAATCTTGTGAATAGTGCTATTGTGAGGAGCGGTCTTAACCAGCTCAGGGTTCGTGTACGCCTCGTCGGATACTTGCCTAATTATCTCAACATATTCATCTAGGTCAGCCTTAGAATACGATTCGGTTGGCTCAAGGGTACAAGGCTCTGGAACTACCCATGGGTGATGGCTGGTCCAGTAATGAACACCGAAGTCCGCAGCTCTAAGTCCGATTTCCTCGGAATGAACCCCCGTATCTCTCGTCAACTTCTCCAAGCTATACCTCACCTGTTCAATTCGACGTTTGCCCTTGGCGTAAGGCGCACTCACTCCTCGTATCTCTAACAACTTATTGAGTAGATAATTGTTGTTGAGAACAGCGATCTCAGCGACCTCTTTCAGACCTTCAGCGCCGTGACTCATCGCCCACGCGTATGATTTCAATACCACTGGTGCGACGCCACAAAATGCTCTCACCTTTCCAATACTCTCGGGCCTGCCATAGTCCAAATGATACTTACTACCATCAAACTCGATAACTGGAACTGGCAGGAATTTTGCGAGTTCTTTGGTTACACCGATAGCGCCGACTGCTGGTCCACCACATCCATGAGGCGACGAAAATGTCTTATGCAAATTAAAGTGGCAAAGATCAAAACCAGCCTCCCCCGCCCTAGTTATGCCTAATATTCCGTTAGCATTTGCCTGGTCATAGGAGCACAATCCTCCCGCTTCGTGGACGACCTTCACGAACTCTTCAATCTTTGGATTAAAAATTCCCGTGTCCTCCGGGTTTGTTATCATCAGCCCGGCTGTACGCTCTGAAACCGCTGCTTTCAACGCCTCAAGATCAGGATAGCCATCCTCATCAGGATACAGAGTTATGACCTTGAAACCAGCTGTTTTGGCACATGCCGCATCTGAAGGATGAGAGAAAATTGTCGTAATGATCTCATCTCTCTGATCTGCTTCCCCCCGAGCTTCGTGGTACGCTCTTATGATCGAAGCATTCGCGTATATAGCCTGGGAACCAGCAGCAGGTTGAAACGAAAACTGGTCCAACCCCGAAATCTCTTTGAGAATCTGCTCGAACTTGTACATCACCTCAAGTATGCCCTGAACAGTTTCTTCATCCTGTAACGGATGAATCTCCGTCATTTGAGGCATTCTGGCCAGTTGTTCGTTGATCTTCGGACTGTATTTCATCGTACAGGTTCCCTGTCCCACGTCAATGTTTAGATCCGTCCCCAAAGTTTCCTGTGACAGTCTAATATAGTGTCTTAACACTCGTGGTTGGGAAAGTTCTGGTAATCTAGGCGGCTGTTTCCTCCGCATGCTCTCAGGTATGGTTGACACAACATCTCCGACTTCACTTTTTATCTCATCCTCAACATCTGGTAAGAGGACGCCTCTCTCTCCTTCGCTGCTCAATTCAAAAATTATCGGTTCATCCCACCTAGCTTGATGAAACCGCCTCAGTTTCGGTTTTCCACCTGTATACCGTTTCATGGTTATATCCTCCATCTTATTCAACTACCTCCTTCAGCGCATCAACCAGCCTAACAATGTCATCCTTAGTGTGAACTTCAGTAACACAATAAAGTGCGCTATTCCCCAGCCCCGGGAATTCTTTTGTCAGGTCTTTTCCACCGAATATTTTACGCCTCAACAGAGCCCTATTGATCTCCTCAACTGTCTTACCAGTATCATCAAAGTTCACGACGAATTCCTTGAAATGAGTTGACCGGAAAACGGGACACTTGACGCCCTTTATCTTAGATATCTGCAACATCGCGTAATGCGATCTTTGCATGACGCCTTCGCCGATTTCCCGCATACCCTGAGGTCCCATAAGCGCCAAGTAAACACCAGCCGTTATGCCCCATAAAGCAGTGGCTGTGCCCACGAACTCTTTGCCCTCCTCCCTCAACGCGAAAGAGGTCCGGTCATAAGCAACGTCACCGAATCCATACTCCCCTTCAACCGAAGTCGGGGCTATTCCAAACAGCCTAGAAGGATATTCCATAACGTACTTCTTTTCATCCCGAGTGGCAATGAATCCAGCATGACCACCACCAAATTGCATGTGCATACCGAACGGTTGTATATCGCCGCACACTATGTCCGCACCATACTCAATCGGAGGAGCCAAGATTCCCAACGAAATCGGATCGACCCCAACAATGCATATCGAGCCATGGTCATGGGTTATCTTAGAAATCTCATCCCCATGAGCCTCAATAAAACCGAGGTAGGATGGATTCTCAAAATAGACGGCGGCGGTCTTTGAAGAAATCTCAACCTTGAGGGAATCGAGGTCTAGTTGCCCGGTCTCAGTGTCATAGCCTAGCAACTTGACCTCTATCTCAGGCTTGCAATAATCCCTGATTTTCGATAATTTGTCAGCGCCGATTGTTCTAGACACTAGCACTTCGCGTCGGCCTGTGATTCTTGATGCCATACGAATGGAAGTAGCAACTGCTTGCAACCAGTCATATGTTGGAACATTCACAACATCCATGTTTAGAAGCTCTCCCATCATGCTCGCGTACTCGAAAAGCGCCTGCCACCTCCCGTGATCATCATAAGGTTCGCCTGCGTACGCGGTTAAAAATTCACCTCGCTGATTCACCTCGTCACACACTGCAGGAACATAATGTTGCCAGCATCCAGCTCCCAAAAAACTGAGATATTCCTGACAGGTCTTGTTTTTCGAAAGGATCCCTTCCACGTGCTTTCTCAAAGAGAATTCGGACAAGAGAGGTTTGGGCAAATTCATGTTTTTCTTGAGCCTGAGTTTCTCAGGGATATCCTCGAAGAAGTCCTCCGCGCTCTTTGCTCCAACCTCTTTGAGCATCTGATTCTTTACGGTGGGCACAGAGTTCGGGATGTACGGATACACGGTCTGTTTTTCTTCGCTCATACTCCATTCCTCGTCTATTGACAAACTAGCTTATCCCATATATTAATGACGCATCCCGCTCTTTCTGTCAACTTTGGACCTGTTAAGATATGCTGAGCAACTCACCTCCCCCGAACTGGTTGTGGAATAAATTACACACTGCTTACTATGGAGATGCGCCTTGCAAAATTGCTCACCTATGGCAGTTTTAATGCTAGTTTTGTGCATCTGATCGTGTGCATAGTGAAAGTGCGAACTAACGAATTCGCTGACGCAGCATACGGATTGCCTCTGCTTTTTTTCGTTCAATCTCTAATTGGTGGATCTTAAGAGCTCTTCTTTCTTTGTCGTTTAGCGAGGCGAGGGAACGCAGTGGTGTATCCTCAAATGGTGGTCTGAACGTGATTGAGGTCTTCCTAAAAGCGTTTGGTTTTGTTTTTATTCTGTGTTCTGTGCAAGTGTGTTTGGTCTTCTCTATTTCTTCACAATTCATACTAATCACCATTTTATTAGTTAAACATATGTTTTAATAGGTAAACAGATCTGGATTATAAAGCTTTCGTTTTGATAGGAAAACATTTTTATGCTAATTTAAACGTCTTATTTATTTGTGAGGCACCTTGAAGCCGATAAAAGCGATAAAAGATCCTGAAGCGTTTCAGCTGTTAGGCGACGAAACCAGAAGGAAAATAGTGTTTCTGCTTAGGGTTAAGGAGATGACCGTGAGTCAGATTGCTGCGGAGCTGAACATTACTCCTCAAGCGGTTTACCATCACATAAAGAAGCTTCAGAAGGCAGACATGGTGGAGGTGGCACGGGAAGAACGCATTGACCACCTCATTGAGAGCTACTACAGAGCAACTGCTGAGACTTTCTTTTGCAGCGTAGGGAAAACTCCCCGTAGTAGAGAACTCGCCGAAGACCAAGTGAGGACCGTCCTCAACGCTTTGAAGAGACTTGGTTTCAACCTTGAATTCGATGAGAACCAGATTTCTCAGTTAATTAACGTGGGGAGTAAGCTTGACGAGTACAAATGTTCTGAGAAGTTTGAAGATGCTATAGCTGACTTAAATGATGTGGACTTTCTTACGAAACAGACGGTTCAGGAGTACGCTGAAATTGTTTCGATGTCTGATAAGGAGTTCAGTAGACAGCAAGAACTTAAAAAGAAGTTTAGGGATCTGCTGATTTCCCTCGTTAAGAAATAAAAGAGGGATTCATCTTCGCTGCTCATTTCGCGCACGTGTTCTCCAGCTGATCTTTCATACGCCTTTTTCTTTCAGGTCGTGATATACAGTTTTCATTCTACTGGCTCTCCTTATACGGTCTGAAGTTATAGCAGAACCCAGAGAACTAATAGGAACCCAAAAATGAGTGAAAGGAAAAGAAGGAAAGAGATTATCTCTGGCTTGTGCGCTTTCCCCTCCAGCCGGCTTTTGGCGCTGTTTTCTTAGGAGGTGATCCGGCCGCAGGTTCCCCTACGGCCACCTTGTTACGACTTCTCCCTCCTTGCGAGACCTAGATTCGACGCAGCCACAAAGGACCACGCCTCACCCAAACCTCACTCGGATGGAGCGACGGGCGGTGTGTGCAAGGAGCGGGGACGTATTCACCGCGCGATGATGACACGCGATTACTAGGCATTCCATGTTCACGAGGGCGAGTTACAGCCCTCGATCCCAACTGAGGCAGGGTTTAGAGATTACCTTCCCCTTTCGGGGTTGAAACCCATTGTCCCTGCCATTGCAGCTCGCGTGTGGCCCGGGGGATTCGGGGCATACTGACCTGCCGTGGCCCGCTCCTTCCTCCGCCTTATCGACGGCAGTGTCCCTAGTGTGCCTGGCTATTCGCACAGTAGCAACAAGGGATGCGGGTCTCGATCGTTGCCTGACTTGACAGGACACCTCACGGCACGAACTGGCGACGGCCATGCACCTCCTCTCAGCTCGTCCAGCAAGACCTTCAATCTGGCCTTCATTCTGCTGTCGCCCCCGGTAAGTTTCCCGGCGTTGACTCCAATTAAACCGCAAGCTTCACGCCTTGTGGTGCTCCCCCGCCAATTCCTTTAAGTTTCAGCCTTGCGGCCGTACTCCCCAGGCGGCGGGCTTAATTGCTTCCGTGCGGCACTGAAGCGGCTCGTAGCCGCCCCAACACCTAGCCCGCATCGTTTACTGCTGGGACTACCCGGGTATCTAATCCGGTTCGCTCCCCCAGCCTTCGTCCCTCACCGTCGAGCGCGTTCTAGCCGACCGCCTTCGCCACTGGTGGTCCTCCCGGGATTATAGGATTTCACCCCTACCCCGAGAGTACCGTCGGCTTCTCCCGCCCCCTAGCCCAACAGTATCTCCCGCAGTCCAACGATTAGATCGCTGGATTTAACGGGAGACTTGCCGGGCCGGCTACGAACGCTTTAAGCCCAATAATCATCCCCACCACTCGGAGAGCTGGTATTACCGCGGCGGCTGACACCAGTCTTGCCCTCTCCTTATTCCCACGGCTCCTTACACCGTGGAAAAGCCATCCTCAGCGGACGGCACTCGGGATAGCCCCGTCACGCTTTCGCGCATTGCGGAGTTTTCGCAACTGCTGCGCCCCGTAGGGCCTGGGCCCTTGTCTCAGTGCCCATCTCCGGGCTCCCGCTCTCACGGCCCGTACCGGTTAAAGGCTTGGTAAGCCGTTACCTCACCAACAACCTGATCGGCCGCGGCCCCGTCCTTTGGCGACGCCTAGAAGCATGGTCTAAACGTCTTTTGGATGAGAAACCATTCCAGGCCTTCTCATCTATCGGGGATTAGCCCCAGTTTCCCGGGGTTGTCCCCGTCCAAAGGGTAGGTTGGCCACGTGTTACTGAGCCGTTCGCCGCGCCTTCACCATAGCTTGAAGACGCTCGACTCGCATGTTTTAGTCCCACCCCGATAGCAGTGGGGTCCGGCAGGATCAACCGGAGTTATAATGGTGGAGTTTTGCCGCAAAGCCGGCTGGATTTGGGGGTTGCGCCAAGCCCATTTCAGACCTAAAGTAGCGTTCAGGTCCTCATTTTTGTTTCCGTAACTGGAGGTCAACCCTTCATCCAAGGGCGAAACGACGCCTTAACGCGTTTGGGTTGACGCCGCCGTAAAGTTACGGGTGCGATTCATATCGCCAAAATTGACTTGGGCGTCCTCGCCGATATAAGTGTTGTGAATGGAAGCTAATAAACTTAGTGAGAGAGGGTTCCGTTAACTCTTTGGGACTTTTAGCGTTTTAGCCGAGATTGTTAACTATCGGGACTTTTTGAGAGGACATAATAATGGTCTGAGCGATTGGTGAATTAAGTGAAAAAGAGGCTGCAGTGTCTTCCAGAAGCACGGTTTAGGTTTGTTAGTTTGCGTGTTAGTATGAGCCTTTCCCCAGAAGGACGAAGAAGGCTACGCCGATCACTGAGATTACTGCGATCACGAGGACGTAGAACAGGGTTTGGGGGATTCCCATTATGTAGTGTTGAACGTCGTAGTTCAGGGTAACCATTTTTTCTTCCAGCGACTGGGAATTGTCAAAGTGCAGAGTGTAAACGCCGGCAGTTGTTGCGTGCAAAGAGAAGCTCTTTTGACCCACTGTGTCATACTGTATAATAGTGTCTCCGTTGGGATCGGTAACGGAGAAGTTTAATGCATTTATTGTTTGTCCGACCACGGTGAAGCCTATTGCAACGCGGTCATCATTCTGAAGGTTCAGTGATTTTGTAACTTCACTTTCCGGAGCCACCGTTAAGTTCTCGGTTGTTGCGTTGGCGTTGCATGTGATTAGGCTGGTTATGATTAGGAAAAAGGTTAGAGGGAGAACAGCATTTTTCTGTTGCATCGTAGTTCCATGTTGAGTTTTCTGTTTCTCTCTTGAAAACATTATGAACCATTAATCTAGATCGAGGATACTGTCAGTTTGTCGAGGAAAGCAACTCGTTAATGTTATAAGTTTTAACATGGAATTCTATTTCAGGTGAAATTGTAGTATGAGCAAGACTGAAGAAAACCTGAAATTTGCGTTTGCGGGTGAGAGTCAAGCGAGAAACAAATACGCTTTTTTTGCAGAAGTTGCGAGAGCAGAAGGGTTTGAGCAGATCGCAGCCATCTTTGAGGAAACAGCAGCCAACGAAAAGGCTCACGCAGAACGACTTTTCGAATTTCTGAAGGGCGTTGGCGACACAAAACAAAACCTGAAGACGGCTATTGAGGGTGAACACTACGAATGGACACAAATGTATCCAACGTTCGAGAGAGAAGCACGCGAAGAAGGACTCACTGAAATAGCTGATGTCTTGAAGGAGATAGCTGAGGTGGAGGAGCAACACGAGAAAAGATATGGAAAGCTCCTCAAAAACTTGGAAGAAGGAAAGGTCTTCAAGAAGGAAAAAGTGGTCAAATGGAAGTGTCGAAACTGCGGCTACGTTCACGAAGGAAAAGAACCACCCGAAAGTTGTCCTGTCTGCGGATACTCCCAAGGCTTTTATGAACTGTTATGCGAAAATTACTAGACAGTAAGAGGAGGTGATGAAAAACTGACTAGAAAAGGTGAGGTATACCTGTGTGAAATTTGTGGGAACAAGGTTCAGGTGTTGGAGGAAGGTCGTGGAACTCTGGTTTGTTGCGGACAAGACATGACATTAATGCAATAAGCCTGTGAGTTTGGACGAGTTTTAAATAGATAGTCTTGTGTTCCGTTTGTTCACTATCACGGAGGCTATCGGTTTTCTATGTCAAAGAAGTTCGGTTTTGAAAGGGTATGTTTTGCTGGCGCGAAAGTGTTGCGCGCGCATTTATAGAAAATACTTTCTCAAGGCTTGTCAATTCAAAAATTCGAAGGTCGAGTTGGTTAAGGAGGTCATACTGAAGAGAGAAAGGAGTTCTTCTATGGGTTTACACCCAAAAATGGACTTCCTCCATAACCAACCATACAACCAATTGGTTATCTAGAAATATAAACGTTTCTGCACAAGTTAGTACATGCGCACATGCGCCCTCTCTCCAGAATTTTGTTTTATGCGCGCGCAGTTTTCTTTGCATCTGTTTGCTTTTCTTCAGCTTTTCGACGAAGTTTTCTTAACGAAGACTGGTAGGTTTTATTACGATGTTTTTCTACTAGATTAATGCAATAACATAGAAAGAAAGGGTGTACTTCACGGTTGTGTGGTGGTTTTGGGCGTAAATCTGCGTGCTTTGGTTCCGAAAACTACTGTTGCGCTTGACAGTTTAGGTGGTAAGTCTGTTGCTGTGGACGCTTACAACACGTTGTACCAGTTTCTCGCCATCATTCGTCAACCGGACGGAACCCCTCTCAAAGATAGAACTGGAAGAATCACCAGTCACCTAAGTGGATTGCTGTACAGAACCGCTAACCTTGTGGAAATGGGAATAAAACCTGTCTACGTGTTTGATGGGGTGCCTCCAGCTCTAAAGGAGGTGGAGATCAAACGCCGAATGCGAGTCAAAGAAGTAGCCCTCGTCAAATATGAACGGGCATTGAAGGAAGGAAAGATCGAAGAAGCCCGAACCTACGCTCAAGCTACCAGCCGCCTCAAAGATTACATGGCAGAAGACAGTAAAAGACTTCTCACCCACATGGGCATACCTTGGATACAGGCGCCCAGCGAAGGAGAAGCTCAAGCGGCACACGTCGTGAAAAAGGGGGACGCCGATTACTGCGCCAGCCAAGATTACGATAGCCTCCTCTTCGGAGCACCTCAACTTCTTCGCAACGTGACCATTTCAGGACGGAGAAAGCTTCCTAGAAAAAACGTTTACATTGAGGTGCAGCCTGAAACCGTGGAACTCAACAGGGTTCTCACTGAATTAGACATCACTCACGAGCAGCTGATAGACGTAGGCATCCTGGTCGGTACAGACTTCAATCCTGACGGCGTGAAGGGAATAGGACCTAAAACAGCGCTTAAGCTCATACAGAAGCATGGAACCATAGAAAAAGTGCTGCCCACCTTGAAAGAGGCGGAGTTCCCTGTTGAACCTCAAAGAATACGGGAAGTCTTTCTCCGCCCGAAAGTTACTGACAACTACAGAATCACATGGAAAGAACCCGACGCTGAAGCAGTGGTAGACTTCCTGTGCCGAGAAAGAGATTTCTCTGAGGAACGGGTGCGAAAAGCCCTCAAGAAAATGAGCGAAGGTTTGAGAGAAGCTAAGGGAAAAGTAACCCTTGAAACGTGGTTCGAACGTTCAACCTAATTGTTTCTGAGCAAAGACGATTGATCGATGAATCTAACTCACTCGTCAATATGTTGATGCGGTTCAGTGTTCGCCCTTAAGATAGAAAACTTCTGTCGGTACTCGCTGTGTGGAAAGGTCCTTGCTATGGCGTGTATGTTTAGGGGTTGATTAAAGGAGGCCGAGGCTACGACGTTCTGAATGTGAATTTCCCTCTCCTCAACCTTTAAGAGACTTCAATCCTCACGACAGGACGTTCTCATGTAAGGCAACACGTGAAACTATGACTGTTTCGGTTAACCCTGAGAAGTTCTTAAATAAGCTGCGACTTTTCTTAAGAGGTCTTCAGAAGGGACGGGAGGAAGCCTTTCACGGAGTTCGGTAGCCTAGCCCTTCCAGGTCTTGAAGACCGGGATGAACTCTGTTTGAATCACGTCGGGGATTTTCCGAACCTTCAGGATCACGGACCGTAGCCTATGTAAGTTTTTGGCACTGACCTTTACGATGAGGTCCTCTGAGCCGTGAACCTCATGGACTTCGCTGACCCTTTCGATCTCGGTCAGCTGTTTAGAGACTTCCTTCACGGATCCGGGCTTCACGTTTATTAGTATGAAGCCGTGGGCAAAAGGACCTATGGCGGCCTCGTTGATCTCTATGGTGAACTTCTTTATGACGCCCATCTCGGTGAGGCGCTTCACCCGGTTGTAGACGGTGGCGTCGGATACGCCCAGCGCCCTGCCGATGTCCACGAAGGTCGTGCGAGCGTTCTCCCTGAGGTGTTCTATGATTCCCTGGTCGACTTTATCCAGCTTCTCATTCAACACACGTATCACCACCAATATATTAAGGGCATAGCAATTTATATAGGTGTTTTTTAGTAAGGTCTTAACTATGGGAAGGTTTATTAAGAAGCTCTTAAGCATGCGTTATTTGCTAAATATCGGGAGGTAAGAGCCTTGAGGGAAGAAGAGGAAGAATGGGAAGAGGAGGAAGAAGAAGAGGAGTAATAGAGTCGCAATGAGTGCGCTATGGGGCTCTTAGTCGGATGGGGAAGAAGAGAGACCAGAGGAAGAAGCGAAAGCGAAAGAAAGAACGTGAAAAAATATTAAGCGTTCGGTATGATCAGGAGGTGACTGACATGTCCGAGAAGAAGAAAAAGAAGCCAGAAAAGAAGAGACGAGAATAAGAGTATTAGTAGCGCCTAGAGCAGCGCATTACGAAACTAGAGGCGGAAACCGCCCTGTTTCTGATTCCCATTTTTTTGAGTCAAAAATTTGAATCTGCCCTCAAAAGGGGTGACCGCAAATGGTTAAGTGTCCTACGTGTGGAAAAGAGGTCGAAACACCGAATAAGAAGTGGGATTTAGGCAAGACGCAGGTTAAGCAGTACGAGTGCTGTGGAAAAAAGTTCCGTGAATACGTAAAGATGGTTTAGGAGTCGAGGAGGTGACGCTTCATGGGTCTGCTTGACTGGTTCAGAAGGGGAAAAAAGAAGCCCAGAGAAGAGGAAGCCCCTCCCATAGATGAAGAGAGGGAGGTACTTGAGCGCACGCGCAAGTTGCAAGCCGAAATCAAAGAACATGTGGAAGAAGAACCGAAGCGCGCGAAGAGGAAGAAGAGGATGTGAAGGTAGGTGACTAACATGTGCGAGAAAAAGAAGAAAGCTAAGAAGAAACAACCAAAGAAATAAGAAGAAGAGGGGCAGGCTAGCGCGCGGCTTTTGCTCGGTCTGCGGAAGGGCGGTCGGGGGGCTTTCTAGGCTGACTGCGTGGAGGTGCCCGCGCTGCCGGAAGCCCTTCTGCAGGGACTGTTGCTCGGTCGGCTCGGCGCTTAGGAGGCCGGTGTGCCCCGAGTGTGGAACCGGGCTTCAGCCCGGTAGACGCTAAAATGCCCGTTAATCCCTTTTTTAATCCTATAAAGAATGTGAAAGGGGACAGTCGTTGAATGGTTAAGTGTTCGATTTGTGGAAAGAAAACCGATACCGACATCGACTTCGCAGTTAACGACGTAGCCGATGCTAAGACGCTTGCGCACCTACTGAGGTATGATACGGTTCACGGCAGGTTGCCCTTCACCGTAGAAGCCACCACAAGAAGATCGCCTTGCATACATGAAAGATGACAGTCTAAACAGTTAGCTGGTTTAAAGGAAGGAAGAAGGAGAGTGTGTTTGGAATGGAGTTCTCCACTGATCTCTTTTTGTTTGTTGGGAAGCCGGTTAGAGATGAGTATGGACGCCAAATCGGTCGAGTCGCATCATTTATGGTCAGCCTCAACGGACGCGTCAGCGGAGTTTTTGTTGCGCGTGGGGATGGAGAGTTCTTCCGCTATCCGAGTGGCCAGTTTATGATTGATGATGAAGGCGTTACGCTTCTGTCACCGACTAGACAGAGGGCGGAGACTCTTTGCGACGAAATGCCTTTGATCTGCCGAAAAGACCAGGCGTTGAGCGGGCTTTGGGAAAGGAAGAATATTTCGTCGGAGATGTTTAACAGCTTTCACAAGGATTTTGAAAACGCGTTGAATCAGTTGAAAGCGGATGCTCAAACAATCGTAGAAAGTTTGGATAAAGAGGTTGTTAGGTGTAGCCAACAGGTCATGGAACTCCGCCTAGCGGTGTTGCACTTAGAGGTTGAACACGAAATTGGCGAGATCGAGGAAAAATCGTACCAGTCGGCCATCGAAATGCTGCAAGAGAGTTTAAAACGAGCTGAGGCCGAAAAAGGGGATCTTGAAGCTGTTAGAAACAAGTTATCCAGCATGCTTTCAGAGAAGACAAGTCAAACAGAGACGGAAAAGAAGTCTCCTCAGGCTGCTATAATGCTTCCGGAGCCTCCCCGTTATGTTAACGTGAGGAACTCAGGCAAGCGAGTTGGTGAGTGAAGAATGGGTGAGAGGAGTGGTAGAGTTTTGTATAATGAGTGCCTGAGGAGGATATGTGGTTGGAGCTGACTCGCCAAGAAATGCGGAAATCCCAGCAGGTAATTGGAGCATCGCCCGCGTGGCAACGGAGGATTTTGTATGGCGCGTAAAAAGAAGTTGATGGAATATGAGGAGAGGATAAAACAGGCGTTGGTCATTCTTGAGCAGGTTTCCGAGGACACCGCTACTCCCCGGAACATAAGGAGAGCCGCTGAGGAGTCGATGGGTGCTTTGCAGGTGACGGAGTACACCCCGGCGGTGAGGGCGTCAAACGCTATATCCCTTCTAGACGATGTTCTGCAGGACTACAACATGCCACCCTATACTAGGGTGAAGCTTTGGAACGTGATGAGCACACTTGAGGCGATCAGGGATTAATGGAGAGCACAGTCGCTCGGCAGCTTCAAGCATGTCAGGACGAAAGCCCTTGACGGTTCGGATTCAGAACGTGGTGGCATCAGTGACCTTCAATCAATCTTTCGACCTGAACGTGATAGCTGACGCTTTCCCTTGGGATGCCGAGTTTAAGGGGCGTTTTCCGGGCCTCGTCTTCAGGTTGAAGAAGCCCAAGACGACCATGCTCATATTCAAGACGGGAAAGATGGTTTGCACTGGAGGCAAGGGCGAGGACGAGGCGAGGAAGGCGATTTTAACCGTTGTTCAGAAGCTGAAGAGGGGAGGCATTAGTGTCGCGGAGAAACCGGAGATCAAGATCACGAACATCGTCGCCTCGGGTGTCCTCAACGGGGTCATCGATCTCGATAGGCTGTACCTGTACGACAGGATGGACGATAAGATCATATTCGAGCCGGAGCAGTTTCCAGCTGCGATCTATCGAATGAAAAGTCCAAACGTTGTCTTCCTGATTTTCTCAAATGGCAAGATCGTCTGTGCGGGTGCCAAGAAGGAGGGGGAAATCTACGAGGCTGTGGAAAATCTTCGGCGAAGGCTGGAGGAGAGCGAGGTTCTGATCAGGAGCTAGGTTAGTTTCAAGGCGAAGCAGGGGTTTTTGTCATGTTTGCAGAACCCGGAACCTACGATCAGGTTACCATGTTTTCCCCGGAAGGGCGCCTCCTGCAGGTCGAGTACGCCCTTGAAGCGGTGAACAGTGGAGCAACAGTGGTGGGGGTTTCCTGCCTCGAGGGAATCGTTTTGGGGGCGGAAGAGGGCGTCCGAACGGATTTGCAGGGTTTAGACTTCAGCTGGAAGATCTATGAGGTTGATGTTCACCTTGGGGCAGCTGTTGTTGGTTTGGTTGCTGACGCTCGGATTCTCATCGATCAGGCGAGGATCGACGCTCAGATCAACATGTTGACATACGACGAGCCCATAGATATAGAGGTTCTCACGAAACGCATCGGAGACATAAAACAACTATATACTCAGCATGATGGGGTAAGGCCTTTTGGTGTCTCAATTGTTTTTGGCGGTGTGGATAAAACTGGAAACAGATTGTTTGCCACTGATCCGAGTGGCTTCTACCGGGGTTACAGAGCCGTCGCGTTGGGCTACGGGCGCGAAGTGGCGGAGGCTATTCTGGGTGAGGAATACCGTGAAGGGTTGAAACTTAATGAGGCTATTATGCTCGCTGTAAAGTGCCTTGTCAAAGCCACTGAGGTTCAGGGAAAGAAGTTGGCGGTTAGTATAGCGGTGATTCCTTCTGAAACTAGAAGGTTTAGGATGTTAACCGCGGAAGAGGTTGAGTCTTACATGCGCCGGGTGGCTCGGAGAGGCGTGAGGAACAGGAGGCGGAAGTGAGGATACAGCAGCACGGAACATTAGAAAAAGTGCTGCCAACATTAAAAGAGGCAGAGTTCCCCGTTGAACCTGAAAGAATACGAAGTCTTCCTCTTCCCCAAGGTCACTGACAACTACAGAATCACATGGAAAGAACCCGACGCTGAAGCAGTGGTAGACTTTCTATGCCGAGAAAGAGATTTCTCCGAGGAACGGGTGCGAAAAGCTCAAGAAAATGAGCGAAGGCTTGAGAGAAGCCAAGGGAAAAGTAACCCTTGAAACGTGGTTCGAAGCTCGTTGAGCTATAGGGTTCTCCTATCCAGCCGAGCTGAAAAACGTTCACTCTAAATTTCTTAGAAAAAGCCTCAAGTTTTTTGAAGGAAAGTTCTTATTTACAAAAATACAATATTTGACTGTCCGACTTGAAATGAAACTTGAGCTTGAATTCAAGACGGGCACCAGAAACATTATGTTAAGAGTAGTTTTCGAAGAGTCAACCAATTTTAGGTTGGAAAAAGATAAGGGAAGAGCCACTTGGGTGCCGAAGTGTGAAGAACTTGAAAGAATTCAAAAAGCGTTAAAGGTTATAGATTTAGGAAACAAGGTTGTCAATTCTATAAATGTGAGAAATGTGGAAAAGTTATAGCTGAACCAAAAGAATTATGATAAGAATTCAGAAGGAGAACCCAATGGAAGAGATTAGCTTACCTTCATTGCCATGTCCAGTATGCGGAACTAGGATGGAATGGAAATTAGTCAAGAATGTTGCATGGGCAAGAAGACCTAGAAGGTATCAACTCTACTGTCCAACTTGCAAAAAAATGAGGCGAGGGCGAATAAACATACCACATACCTCTTCCAGAAAATAATTCTGAGAAAAGCCTCTGAAAATTCTTAAAAGTGAGAAAATGCGGAAAAGCTGTTTTGTCACCTTTATATACCTTTTTTTGTCGTTATCTATTTGTCTCTAGTAAGTGATGTCTAAAATGACAAACACCCAAAGAGATAACCGAACAAAAAGTTTGGTTTTCCCCCGCAATTCCCCTTTTTTGTTTTAGAATATGTTTAGCTATATTGTGTGTTGTATTGTTTTTGCTGCTTGGATGAAGTGGTCGCGTTCGATCCGTGTTTTTCCCTCATGCTCCGCCAAAAGTCCAGCCGTAAGCAAAATGTTAAAGCAGACACGTATGTCCCCAAACTTAGAAGGAAACTCCGACAACCAATCCACAAACTCCTCCGACACAACACCAGGCTTAAACGCCTTCTCAGTACGCTCAGCCAAAATCTTCTTAGCAACCTCAGGCTCATACCCACCAAACCCTAGGGGCAACGCCTGCAACGTGCTCTTCCCC
>Ga0224506_10001411_pt1 | contig 17247 bp, 12 predicted proteins | sample SF_Jan12_sed_USG_2_FD_169108 | JGI IMG/M metagenome (GOLD analysis project Ga0224506, IMG submission 169108) | Sediment microbial communities from San Francisco Bay, California, United States - SF_Jan12_sed_USGS_8_1 | ecosystem: Environmental > Aquatic > Marine > Sediment | place: USA... | reverse complement strand
ACCGGAGACGGTACAGTTAATGGTGGACGTGGCAGGCTTATAGGCCTGGGCACCGGCATTGGAGGTGATACGACCCGCAGGTATCGCGCCATGGCGCAGGGCCCAATGAAACTTCTCGCTCCATTCCGCCTGCTTATCCTTGTCCTCGACCTCGGCCAGCGCCTGAGCCACACGGCTATAGGTGTCATCAATGGTCTTATCGACGATCTGGCCATCCTTGCTCTTGAGACGGTATTTCTTATCCCAGATATCGACGGAAGCGTCTTGTAAAGCGATATCCATGTCAGATGATTTGACAACTTTAAGACGAGCACTGCACATAATAGATGATTCCCCTAAACCCTTTTGTTATTGATACTGCCCGGCGAAAAAAGCAAAATGCGCGTATGCGGCAGCAAAACCTCCAGACACAACATATTGTGTTTGATTCATGAATTATGCCCTACATCCAGAACCTGTCAACCTTGTGACAAACTATTAACATTTCGAAAATACCCAGTAATATCAACAATATACCACAAAACAAATAAAATAAACCCTGAAAATTCAGAGACATACGGTTTATGTTAGTAAATTAGCCAAACACTATATGTAGTGTTCAATAAAACAACATAAATTGGCCTATAATCACCGCCAAACGCCGATATCATCCGCGCTAGAGCCAGATCAAACGCTTCTGCTTGATGCCTGACGTATTTCCACATATAGCTATTAACAGTAGTATGTTTTTCATGATCCAATAAAGTTGTCCCTTCAATCTTGCGGATGGTGAACTTCATAAATTCGCTGCGGTCATTATCCCTGCACGCCAGCCACTTAACTGGCAACATACCGTTTTGATACTCACAACCGCACAACAATAAATCGACCAACGTATAGAGGTATTATTTCAATGATTCGACGTTTCAGTGTCATTGCCCTGTTCTTCATCGTTAGCGTTCACGCCCATGCGGGACTACCCCTGTCCGACAGTCAGGGCAAGGCCTTGCCCAGCCTGGCCCCCATGTTGGAAAAGGCCACCCCAGCGGTGGTCAACATCAATACCAGCAGCAAGGTTCGCATCCAGAACAATCCGCTGCTGGATGATCCTTTCTTCCGCCACTTCTTTGATATCCCAGAGCGACCGCAAGAACGCACCAACCAAAGCCTGGGGTCTGGTGTCATCGTTGATGCGAAAAAGGGTTACATCCTGACCAATAATCATGTGATCCATAAGGCTGACGAGATCCATGTCACCTTGCGTGATGGTCGCAGATTCCAGGCCAAACTGGTGGGCACCGACCCGGAAACCGATGTCGCCGTCATCCAGATTGATGCCGATAAACTCACGGCGCTGGGCTTTGCCAACTCCGATCAGATAAGAGTAGGCGACTTTGCCGTCGCAATCGGTAACCCCTTTGGTCTGGGTCAGACGGTCACCTCCGGTATCATCAGTGCCCTGGGGCGAAGTGGACTGGGCATCGAGGGTTATGAAGACTTTATCCAGACCGATGCCTCCATCAACCCGGGAAACTCCGGTGGTGCACTGGTCAATCTCAGTGGAGAGCTGATCGGCATCAATACCGCCATCTTCTCGCAAAGTGGCGGCAATATCGGTATCGGCTTCGCCATTCCCATCAACATGGCTCAGGACGTCATGGGCCAATTGATCAAACATGGTGAAGTACACCGTGGTGTGTTGGGCATACAGGCGCAGGACCTGACCCCGGATCTGGCTCAGGCCTTTAATATAGATAAGCGCCATCATCAGGGCGCAGTGATTACCAGTATTACCAAGGACTCTGCAGCACAAAAATCTGGACTGCGAGTAGGCGATATTATCGTTGAAGCCAATGGGCGAGCCATTAATAGCAGTGCCAACGTGCGCAACATCGTCGGTCTTTTGCGCATAGGCGAAAAGATTCACTTCAAGATCCTACGTAATGGCAAGCAGATGAGCATGACCGCTGTGGTGGCAGAGCAGAAACAGCATTCGGTCGATGGTGGCACATTCAGCAAGCGTCTGGCCGGGGCCTCCATCAGCAATATCGAAAGCGGCCACCCCTACTATGGTCACATCGAGGGGCTGGTCATTTTGTCCGTCGCACCCGGCAGTCCTGCCGCCGGTGTCGGCCTGCGCAAGGGCGATGTCATCACCTCGGTAAACAAACAGGCGGTAAAAGAGGTGGCTGATATAAAGGCCGCGATCAAGCGCTCCAAACGCCTGCTGCTAAATGTACGACGTGGTAACGGTGCCTTTTTCGTCATCATCGACTAATCTCTCGCCCTCCCCTCCCCGGTAGACATACCGGGGGGACTCCCTGGATAATGAACATTGCTTATCGTCATTCTAAAAATGGCAAATACTATAACTATTTCAGTAGTGTTATTCTCATGCGAGCACGCCGATAGATATAACTACAGCGAGGCGGAAAGGAGAGGAAACCATGTCGATGTTGGATCGCAAGACCCGTAATGCCTTGGGGATAGGGCTTTTGGCACTATCAGGACTACTGGGCACCTCGTCCACCCAGGCAGCAGAAGCTGAGCTGCAATGGGTAGGCTGTGGCATTACCAAGAAGGCCTTTATGAGCGAACTGGCCGCCGCCTACGAAAAGAAAACCGGCATCAAGATTGTTCTTCAGGGTGGCGGGGCCACCAAGGGCATCCGTGATACCGCCCTGGGTAAGAGTGATCTGGGCGGGGCATGTCGTGTGGCACTGGAAAATCACAAAGAAGAGATACAAGTCACCCAGATACCTGTCGCCTGGGATGCCCTGGTGGTCATCGCCAACAAGAATAACCCAGTTGAAAACATTGGTCTGCACCAGCTACGTCAACTCTATTTGGGCAAGCTCACCAACTGGAAGCAGCTGGGCGGTCACGAAGGCAAGATTGAACTCTACGTACGCAAGGGCAAGCTCTCCGGTGTCGGTCGCACCCTGCGTGAATTGGTGTTTGCCGATTATGACCAGGAGTTCAGCAAGAATGCCCGTGTGGTTCGTTCCTCCGGCCCATTGGAGAAAGCGGTAGAAGATAATCTCTCTGCCATCGGCGTCACCGGTGTCAGTAGCGCCAAGAAACGCAATGTAAAGATCCTCAAACTGGCAGGCAAAGAGCCCAGTTACGACAATATCAAGAGCGGAGAGTATCTGCTCTACCGCCCCCTCTATCTGGTTATCAATCGCAGCACCGCAGACAAGCGGATCAAGGACTTTGTCCGCTACGCACAGAGTCGTGAGGGTAAGGAAGTGATTCGCAAGGCAGGTGTGGTGCCCTATACCGATGCGATTGGCCTGGTTATGAAACAGGTGGAACAGCTTAGACGCGCGAATGAAGCGGGATTGTAGTGCCACGCTGGTTGTTTTAAATTATAAAAGCTCCGGATTACGGAGCTTTTTGTTTTGAGTCTGATGAATAGTAAATGATTAGATTAAAACGTCTATCGAATTCCCCCTCACTCTATAAATCGGGTAATTATTCTCCCAAAGATGCCTCCTTCGTCGGCATGACAGGAAAACAAACGGTGCAGAGCATTTGTCATTCCGACCAGCGGGAGGAATCCTAAGATGCCTCCTTTCGTCGGCATGACAGGAATAAAATACAGTGCAAAGTATTGTCATTCCGACCAACGGGAGAGATCCTAAGATGCCTCCTTCGTCGGCATGACAAAAAATCAATTCGGTGCAGAGAATTGTCATTCCGACCAACGGGAGGAATCTTAAGATGCCTCCTTCGTCGCATGACAGGAAAACAAACGGTGCAGAGCATTTGTCATTCCGACCAGCGGGAGGAATCCTAAGATGCCTCCTTTCGTCGGCATGACAGGAAAACAAACGGTGCAGAGCATTTGTCATTCCGACCAGCGGGAGGAATTTAAGATACCTCCTTCGTCGGCATGACAGGAAAACAAACGGTGCAGAGCATTTGTCATTCCGACCAGCGGGAGGAATCCTAGGATGCCTCCTTCGTCGGCATGACAAGAAAAAGAAACGGCGCAGAGCATTTGTCATTCCGACCAGCGGGAGGAATCTAAATATCGAGCAATGGGTGTTCAGGACAACCAGGATACATGCTTATATTTCTTTTCCGGATTATTGTCTCTCCCAATTTCATGCGCAAGAAAAAGCCGACTTTCGTCGGCTAAGAATGATTCAACTGTATTTATATTTAAAAGGCTAATATGCAGGCATTAAACCAACATACCTTATTCAGAATCGCAGCCCAATATTTTACTGCTAGGGCAATGAAAAAACTTGCAGCGCAAAAGAATAATCACCAATACTATTTCTATCCTATTAATCACATGTGTAGTTAAAGACACCCACTAACCAGACCAACCTGGCAGGCGTAGTAGTAGGTGTCCAGACTAGACATTAACTAAATAGGCACATCATTGTTACCAGCATTTCTACATGCCCTCTGCCTTGGCTCGCGCGACATATATTTTCCCAGGGTTACCGGTCTGAACTAATACTATGTCATCCCGGGTATCACTATCATACCGACCAGAAAAACGGAAGTTAATCGTATTCCAGTTTTTAGCAGTCGGATGCTTTTGATAATTAACCGTGGTTACATCAAGCAAGTCTGGACTGGCACTACGATTCTTATTGGCACCTACAGTACCAAACCAGAGCTCTTCATTATTGGCACCTGTGACCACGGTAAAACTTATGTCATCCTTCTTGTCATCATCGATGTCTAGTACATACATTTGCTCTTCTGTCATTTTGCCCAAGAGGTTTGTTGGCGGATCAAGCCAGTCGAAAACCAGAACGTTGGTATTTTCTTGCCATGTTTGCATAGCAGGGTCCCAATAGACCGATTCTATATTGCCTGTATCGATTCTAACCCATATCATCGAGCTTCCAACACCCGTGAAAGAACCCAAGACAGGTATGCTCGATTCCCAAAAAACCTTATCCTTTCTGCTATGTCCTGAATGCTCTATCGGACGAGTATCGGTATCGAGAGTCACCAGAGAGCCGGACATAAAGTCATTGTATTTATTTCCCCATAACAGATTATTCTCTTGACCATAATCCGATAATGAAATACCCTTGTAGTTTACCAGGGTATCATTCGAACCATCGCCATCTATATCCGTAATATACAAGTAAGATTTGGAATTGTTCCATGCATTGTCAGCGGCATTGTTATAGATGTGAAAAACATTGTTAATAACAGATGTGTATGTCGCCACTCCGGATGAAAAACTTGGCGTGTAGACACTTAAGCTCTCCGAAAACATATTGAACCCGGCTTTACTAATTCTAATACCAAGTTCATCGTACGCTTCATCTACATTACTACGAGCGATGATCTCGGCGGTGCCGTTGCCATCAAAATCCAGCACCCTAAGAGCTTCATCCTTTATACTGGGTAAGCCGTGTGTAATGCTGGTTTCAGCAAAACTGTCTGGCAGGAATCCATCGACACTGCCCAGAACATATCGCACGCCGAATTTTGTCGCCGTCTGATACTTGTTTATCCATATGAGATCCGTATAACCATCACCATTCATGTCACCGGGATGTAGCTTATACAGAGACCAATCTCCTTTCCCATTACCAAAATCACACTGGCCCATAGGTTCTTCGGTACCGGGGGCAACAACACAAACTTTATCTTCCAACTTGAAGGCGCCGGAGGCAGTGCCCATGGTTAGGTAAACTTGATTTTCAGTGCCGGAATGATTATTCCAAACCAGATCCTGTATTCCGTCATTATTAAGATCATGTGCGACGACATCGTTTGCACCAGACATGCCATCGGGGACTGAATGAACCTGTGGTGTCTGGAAATCATATGTGCCTGCTACTAGCTGGTAAGGTTCACAGACAGTATCCGTATATTCCGTCGACTCGGTAACACCGGCAGGGCTATTGTCGTATAGGTTCTTAAAACTAACCGTCAATGGCACAGCTTCTGTTACTTCAACACCCTCAGAGAAAAAGGTACTCCAATCCCCTGTATTCAAGGCATTTGTCGCAAGTGCTCCATCGCCGCCTAGTGAAATAACCTCTTTAGAGGCATTTTCAATTATTTTTGAATATCGACTATTCAGATTTACGGTACCCGATGTAGTCAAGGCTTTATATGAGGCCGATATGGCCGCTTCAATTTCGGTTTTGGATGCCGTAGAACTGATGGTGGCGATGGCCATGCGTCCGTAGGTTACCTTGGAAACATATATTGGAGGATTATCTTCGGAAATTTCAGATCTTTCCTTTAAATAGGTCAATTCATCGCCATAAAAATCACCAGTAAACCAGTCTTCCGGTTTTGGTGGTTGTTGTACCTCTACGTCATAGAGCTTTTGTGTGAGTCGAATTACTATATTATGTTTCTCAGATCCAATATCCATTGAAGCATCAAGTTTTGCTTTAACTTTTGCCAGGCCGTATTTTGTTTTTCCTGAAAAACCCGCTTTCAAAAAAAAGCTTCCGATGTCTTTGGTTTCTTCTATAGTCAAATGAGTACTATCACCACTTGGAATACCTCCTGTAAAGACATCGACCACTATGTCGTTGATCGCGGTGGATGTAGTACTAAGACTAGGTGATTCGATCGTTCTACTGGTACCACTTGAATTCGTAGTATGAAGATTTGTTACCGTAATGGTAACTGGAGTTCTATATAAAGGGTCAACAGATAAGGCCGCAAGGGTACCATCTACACTTCTGAATGGGTTCCCCTGCAAAATGGCACCGGGCCAGCTATAATTTCCATCCGTATTACCAAACATTACGATTTGTTCTGGATTAGCCTCTAACTTGTAGGTTTTGCTTGTGCAGCGGCTACGGGAGGTCAGCAGTGTATCCGTGGCATTTTGCTCATCATCGCTTGCAGGATCATAATCCATAGGTACATTTTCAACAGTTTCCCAGCTTGTGTCTTCGGCTAGGAGCGTTTCTTTTGCTTGACCGACAGGTATATCTAGCTGACTGTAGGTAATTGTCGACGTTGGCAAGTCTTGTGGTGCTACACCATCGCTGGAATCACAAGCCGCGGTACCTGCTAATAACATAGCCATGGTTACTATTTTACGAAATGCATGTTTTTTGAATTTATTTTGCAATACCATAATTCCCAATCCTTCATTATTTAAGTGATTTCTGCATATCAGTTTCTGTCGGATATACACAGCAGAACCCACCACCCAAAAGTAATATTTGTCACATGTATATATGCTAGATTAATATGGTATTCACAAATCGAAGGATTGAACTCACTCTTTCGAGTGAATTTTCATCCTATAATATTGGATAATCCATATTAGAAGAACGAGAGATAGGGAACTATTCAGATAATATAGTGCTGCTATATCACAACAAATGGGACTATCTTGCCTGTTGATTGTACACTGTGCATAGTACCATTAGCATGATGGGAAGATTTTCAGTCATTTCAATAAATAGCAACAATTTAGACTGCTGGATTTGAAATTAGGTACTGAAATTTCACTCTGAAGAGTGAATATTTGTTTCTAATTATATGTAAACCTATAAAATTTCACGGCTATTATAATTAAGGCTAATCCATGAAAATCCTTGTTGTGGATGACCATCCACTGTTTATCGACGGTATCAGTCAGGTTTTGAAACGACTATCCAGCTGTGTAGTGATTACTAAGGTTATGACAGTTGCCGATGCAATTGTGCAGATTGATTCTGGTAAAGAATTTGATTTGATTCTATTGGATTTAAATATCCCGGAACTTGATGGGAATACCCTGTTACACCGATACCGCTCTGACGAACTATGTATTCCTCTGGTAATTGTTTCATCCGAGGAAAAGGCCGGATTAATTCGCAATTGTTTAAACTGGGGTGCCATGGGATTCATACCAAAATCCTACGGTGCAGAGGAAATGCTCACTGCAATTAGACATATACTTGAAGGGAATATATATATTCCTGAGTTTGTAAATGAACTTATAAACCGCTTACCCAAGGAAGAGCGCTCCAATAAGCTGCCAGATCTTCTGCGAAAGAATGGCATCAGTAAAAAGCAATATGCCGTATTAGAATTACTGGCCAATGGACATTCAAACCAACAGATCAGTACAATACTAAACCGTACTGAACATACTGTTAAATCTCATATATCTGCACTGCTACAAATACTCAATGTCAAAAACCGTATCGAGTGTATTAAAGTAGCTAAATCCAGAAATTTACTAGACCAATAGCATTCGGGATTATGAATAACCCTCTGTAGTAGTTCAGACTTGAACTGACACATAGCTTAAAAATGTTATTGTTACCGATTTAGATTGAAGTGAAACTTTTAATCGAAATCATAAAGCGGTGTTAGAAGTTGGAACAGCCATCTATGAACTCTTAAGTCTCATATCATCATCTTCTTTTTGTAAAAACTGTTTAGCATAATTCGCAACTGCGCTGGTTTAACTGGCTTATGCAGTACGGAGCAAGAGCTATTTTGGATTACTTCCAGTTCGCTCGCTGCGGTATCTCCTGTAACCAATAATGATGGTATGTTACTGCTATAATGCTTTTGCAGTAACTCAATCACATTTATGCCTGTATTATATTCACCCAATCTATAGTCACTAACTACAACATCCGGCCTGCTTAACCCCAAATCCAGTAATTCGATAACGGTGTCAAATGATTCTGCCTGAGTTACTTTACAGCCCCACTTTTCCAGCATTAACGTCATCGCTTCACGTACTTCTATCTCATCATCAACTATTAATATATGTTTATTCTGTAACGCTTCATTTGTGACTAGTAGAGGTGAAACTTTGGACTCCTGAATAGGAATATGGCTTATTGGCACAGAAACACTAAAAACCGAGCCTTTATCCTTTATAGAATGCAGTGTGATTGTATGCCCTAACAATATACAAAGACGCTTTACGATAGCGAGACCTAATCCTATGCCATTACTTCTATTTCTCTCAGGATTATGCAATTGCTTGAACTCTTCGAAAATCACCGCCTGATTTACCCTTTCGATACCGCAACCCGTATCCCAAACCTGTATAAGAATATTGTCGCCACGCATTCGACATGCCAGTAAAATTCCACCATTTTCAGTGTAGCGCACAGCATTACTAAGCAAATTCTGTATTATTCGTTCAAATAATAATGGATCTGTATAAACACATGATGCACATGGCCGATATGAAATATTTATACCCTTTTCATTTGCTTCTAGCTCATATTCGCGAATAATCTTATTAAAAAGATTATTTATGGAGACAGGCTGTTTACAAATATCTATCGTGTCAGCATCAAGCTTAGAAATATCAAGCAAAGCATCAAATAAAGTGGTCAATGATTCTTGTGATCGCTCCAGCTTTGAATATATTTCTTTACGTTCATTCTCGCTATTACAATATTTCAGCGCATCTATAAACAACCCAAGGGAATGTAACGGTTGTCTAAGATCATGACTGGCGATCGCTAAGAAACGTGACTTGGCCATATTTGCCAGCTCAGCATCTTCTTTAGATTTTGTGACTTCTTCTATAAGATCTAAATTTTCGAACCTTAGCATAATACTGCGCAAAGATGATCTATGAACAATCCTGGCATACCCCATCAATGTAAACAAATATGCCAGAGACATAATGGAAATATAACCCCATACCTCATCACCTTTCTGCATAGTAATAAACGTAAGCGGCAAAATGGCAGGCATAAAAAATGCGTAGCTCACTGGAAGATAAGACGAATAAGAAACAACAGCATTCACTGTCATGCCACACAAAATGACAATGATAAAATAATAATACTCCAGAGGTATATCAAACAAACCAATATAGCCCCACGTCGCACCAGACAAAAATGTGCCCAACAAATATAGGTTTTTAAATTTTATTAAATTTCTTTTCTTATTTCTTTTATAGTAAGCCCCTAGCAGAGACCGAAGAAAAGCGATAATAAATACTAACGATATCCATATAATAAGTTCAGCATGATCAACATATCCCCACATCATTATCGCAAGAAATGTTGACACTATAATAGTACCTAACAAACTATAATTAACATTACCAAACAATATGTCAATTTGTTCTTGTAATACCTGTTCTTTTCTATTATTAACTACTGTCATTTACATCCCTTTAACACACTCTCTAACAAGGCTAAGTCTTTTCAAATAGTAAAGAAAGTTACAATCGGCTCCTAGCCTATTATCCCATCCTTGGCAATCGCCAAATTAGTCTCACATGACTATATTTCGTTTTCAATATTATTATTGCAATAATTAACAATTTTCGTCTGATGGGTGTCTCAACTCCGCTTCTTATGCTTGTTGGCTGGAATTGTTGATTGAGGATCATGGCTGTCCCGAAGTATTTCGTCTCAAGAGATGCTTGTCGAGATGAGTTTTTGTTCTGACCCCGAACTCTGACTTACATTCCCCTAACTTGCCGACCTTACCTCGCTCGTCTGTATGCGAAGACCTTTGGGCAATAAGCCACGCTCGATCAGTTCAAATAAGCCTTGCACTAACAACGCTAGCACTGCAGCGGGAATAGCACCTTGCAGGATCAAGCCTATGTCATCGAGTCGAATGCCTGTGAGTATAGGCTGACCATATCCGCCGGCACCAATTAGGGCACTAAGCGCAGCAGTACCCACATTGATCACCGCCGAAGTTTTTATTCCAGCGATAATAGCGCGCGTTGCCAATGGTAACTCTACGATACGCAGCCTGGCACGCGATGGTAATCCGAGCGCCTGTGCTGATTCGACGATAGCTGGCGGGATATCCTTGAGTCCGGCATGGGTGTTGCGAATAATGGGAAGCAGGCTATAGAGAAACAAGGCCATGATCGCTGGTGGTCCTCCGATACCAAGTATCGGGATCATGAAGACAAACAACGCTAAAGAAGGAATCGTTTGAATGACCCCGGCCACGCCGAGCACGATCGGACCAAGGCGTTCACGACGTGCTGCCAGGATACCCAGCGGAACAGCAAAAATGATTGCTGCGGATAAGGAAATGCCGACCAGTACCAAATGTTCACCGGTGTGCTGCCAGAATCTTTGCCATGCGGTCTGTACCTGGTAGTCCACCTCCAGATTGAGTGCCTGTTTCAAGAATCCTGCGGCAACCGCGGACTCAGATTCGCCATTCAGTTTCACCTGGGCATTCATTCTGCTCATGCTCGGAGCATCAATGCGACCGGCAAGTCGATTGAACATCGTCGCTACCTCAGGTGCGCGTTGTTCGACATCAGCACGATACAGAATGACAGCGTTATAAATGGGGAAGTAATTCAGATCATCCTCAAGTGCCCGGAGTTTGTAATAGGCGATTTCCGCATCCGTAGCGTAAAGATCGGTCACATGTAGCGTGCCTGCTTCAATACCACGATAGGCCAGATCATGGTCCAGTCCCCGCACGTTTTGTTGAGGCAATCGGTAAGCTTGCTGCAGGCCCGGCCAGCCATCGGCCCGATCCATAAATTCGTTACCGAAACCCAGTACAAGTTCGGGATGATTTTTTAAATCAGAAATCGTGCGTAGCTTGAGTCGTTCGGCAAGCTCTGCTTTCATCCCAATTGCATAGGTGTTGTTAAAGCCGAGTGGCGGCAACATTCGCAGGCCACGTTTCGTCAGAGCCTGCTTGAGTTCTGCCTCGGTTTGCAGGTTTTCATTGACCAGAATCTCTTGTAACAAGGTACCCGTGTATTCAGGGTAGGCATCGATCTCTCCACTGAGTAATGCGTTCCACAATACGCGTGTACCACCCAGTTGGCGTTGATGATGACCCTCGATGCCTGTTTGCCGGGCCAGTTGTTGGAGCATCTCGCCGAGGATGACCGATTCGGTAAATCCTTTGGAGCCAACCGTGATGCTTACCGCTTCCTCAGCACCGACAACGGGGTTCACCAGTAAGGCGCAAAATCCCAACAGCGCCACGCCTATCCTCTGTTTCAGCTTCATCTGAGTGCCTCAACGAGCTGCACCATGGGTTCACGTTGTGCGGTGATAAACGCTTCAACGAAGGGTTCAGTCGGAGTCTGCGCCAGCTCTTTGAAGGGACCGGTTTGCACGATGCGTCCATCCCGCATTAGCACCAGGGTGTGCCCGAAAAATGCCGCTTCGGCAATATCATGGGTGACCATAACGACGGTTTTGCCAAGCTGTGCAAAGATAGCCTTGAGCTCCTGTTGCAACTGGAAGCGAATCATAGGGTCAAGTGCGCCCAGCGGTTCATCCAGCAGCAACAGATCAGGATCCAGCATCAGTGCGCGCATGAGGCTGACACGTTGGCGCTGGCCGCCGGATAGTTCAGCTGGGAAACGGCTCATCATCTCCTCAGGTAGTCGCACCAATTGAGCAAGTTCGTTGAGGCGGAAATCAATCCAGCTTGGATCGCGGCGTAGGTAGCGAGCCATGACCGTGACGTTGTCGCGTACCGTAAGATGGGGAAACAGGCCCCCTTCCTGAATAACGTAACCCATTCGCTGTCGGATCTGGAGAATATTTTCAGACGATAATCTGGTTCCTTCGAAAGTGATACTGCCAGAATCCGGCTGGATTAGACCTGCAATCAGGCGCAGTAAAGTGGACTTACCGCAGCCACTTGGGCCTATGAGTACTAAAGTTTCGCCGCCAGGAACCTGAAGATCAGTCGACGCCAAAGCCGGGGCATCGCCGTAGAGTTTAGAGACTTGTGAGATTACCAACATACACACAGTGTGCTGGAATTACCCACCGTGCTCAAGGAATAAGGTTTGCAATCAGCATATTTCCAACAAGACACGGTTCGGGATAACCATGCTACCTATTGCTGAAATAATCCCGTCAATACTCTCCCCGACTGCGGAGGGATATCGAATATTAGCGGCAAGTGCCTGCCGTTCTGCCTTGCCGCTAACTTAAGGTGAAATATCAGGTTTATCTCTCAAGCCTATGAAGTTTTGTTGATAGTCAAAAACACCACATTGCCGCTGAAAACTGGTACGCCTTTTGCGATACCTCCTGGAGCCAAAGCTTCACTGTACTTTCGAGAGCGCTAAAGACAACAGGAGTCATACCATGGAATTGAGCAATCAGGCCAGCCAATGCCCGGGATTAAAACTGGGACATAAAAAGACACACACCTCAACCGCAACCCCTCACAAGTCGACCAACATAGTTGGCACAGCGGGCACAGAACAAAAACGGATCATAAAAGCGAACTACACCTCCAACAACATACACAGCAGCAACACCATGCCGGGATATTTCAGGCTACCCGAGTACGAACCCACTAGACTACAACTCCTGCCGGCAGCACCACAAACCCTGTTCCAGAAAGAACAACTCCAGGCTATGCTGGACGACTTCAGCAAACACATGCACGAGGCGATTGTGCAAAATCAAATCCAATTGCCACCCAGCATAGAACTGAGCCTGAACTCTATGGGCAACATCAACGTGCTTGGTAATCACCCGGACCAACCAACAATAGCTAACCTGTTCACCAACAATTCACCACTGGAACTGCAATTCCACCAAATCGCCTTCACCAGCCGTCTACAACAATTGGCAAACTTACAACCCGGCTTCAAAGGTGAATTCTTCAAATACCCAAACCACAGCATCGAACAAATTACCTTCGTCCACCTGCGCGCGGTAGAACTAAAACCCTTCCACATGACCATAGGCCAACCGAAAGATCTCATCGATCCCGCTTTAGACAAGCAAATTCCAAGAGGCGAATTCCCGCCCTTTCACCTTGTTATATCCAAACGCGAAACAAGCCCTGCTTTATCACCCGTAGCGGACAATCCAGTACCGTCAAAACCGGAAGAAAATATATACACCATAGATGATCCAAAACCACCCAGAACTGTCCAGCCAGAACCCCATAAAGAGGAAAAAAGCCATCACAGACACAAAGGCAAACTGAAATGCATCATCAATAGCTAGACCATATGTATTCCAGCATTTAAGAAACAGAGAAATCAGATAAGCCAGAAAGCCATTGTTTCTAACATTCGCAACAATTGCTCTCTGAGACGGTTTTTCTACGATGAATGTCAGCGAGTGCTAACAGGAATAAGGACGCATCCAGAACCGAAGGTTCTGGATGTACCCAGAGGGAACAGATACTTAATGCGACCTGAGCGATAGGGAGGAAGTACCCAGAGGGCACAGGTACTTAATGAAGCTCGAAGAGACTCTAAAGTGCGATCTGAGTAGAACGAAGAAGTGCCTAATGAAGCTCTTATGGAGATTCTAGGCAGAACTCAAAGAGGTCCTGGAGTAGTGGTTGTTTTGAGAATGTCGAGTGCTGAGTGTCCCGACTCTACCGCGGTGCGACAAACCGCACAAATGCTCTTAAACCCGTCGTGACAGCGACACATACTTTCTGTAAGACAATACCCGCTCTCACCTACCCTGGCTACGCGGTACGTGTGCCCTACATATATTTTCAGATTTTAACGTTAATCAGCTAAGAGGCAACCTGATTGCGACCTGCTCTTTTAGCGCGGTATAGATTAACATCACTACGCTTCATCCAGTCCTCATAATTCTCACCAGATACCAGTGCTGCCACCCCCATGCTGACGGTTATCGGGTATTTTGGAATGAATCTCGCACTGGCGATGGCCTCTCGTAATTCTTCGGCGATGTGCAGACCATCATCATGATTGGTGCCATACAATATAGTCAGAAACTCTTCACCGCCCAGACGAAAAACCATGTCTGTACTTCGTATCCGCTTCTGCAATAGCTCTGCGATGCCATTGAGTACTTTGTCACCGGTATCATGTCCATATACATCATTAATGGCCTTAAAATGGTCTATATCAATTGTCAGCATGGTCATGGGTACCCGCTGACGACGATTCTTATTAACAATGTTTTTCAGGATATCGTGTAACATTACACGGTTATATACACCGGTTAAGGGATCAGTCACCGCCTTTAATTGTAGAACATGCTGCTGATTGGTAATGATACGAATGAAGATAGCAGAAAACATGCTAACGATGATCTGAGTGGCAATTAAGCGACTTGCTACATCATGCGGTATCGTGCTCCACATCAAAGGAAATATAATAACAATCAAAACCGCATTAGCTAACCAGGCCTTTTTCTCATCCAGCATAAAATAAAAAGAGATGATCGCGGGATATGCCCATTGAGCCCCGATCGTACCTTGTTTCATAATACTGAACACCAATACCAGCATAATAATTGGAACCGTACCAAACAAGGTTAGATATGGATGATAGTGGCCACGTCTAATTGTCCAGGCCTTAAAACCCAACAATCCCATGATAAGAATTGAGCCTAAACCAAGGATATATTTATCAGCAAACAGGTTGTAAATAGTGAACGGTGTGAGAAAGACAACAGTAACCAGGGCTACCGCGATGATGGAATTGTGCTGAATTACCGCTGTGTTAGCGACATTAAGAGCCGATAGAGGCATATACAAATTTCACCTATTGAAATTATTATAGATACTGCAAGATAGGAGGGAATAGTGCCTAACTACAGACTATAAAACTTGGCATATTACGCCACAAACTTGGCCTATTACGACAACAAGTATGCAAACTGTAAATGAGCGATCTGATTAGGTGTTAAGAATATCTATATTTCATATAGAGAAATATACTAGCTCCTCCCTGATGGATGCCATTCACCTCAGCTGTCAATATAGTGCTTGCGATATTCTGTAGGTGAGGTGTTATACCATTTTCGAAAAGCTGTAGATAATGATGATGTATCCTGATAGCCAAGCATCATTGCGATCTCTGTAACACTCAAATGGCCACGCTTAAGATAATCAATCGCCAATTCCTTACGGGTCAACTGAAGTTGTTGGGAAAATGATGTGCCTAATTCTTCCAATTTGCGTTGCAAGGTGCGAGGACTCATAGCCAGATTATCCGCGATAGTAGTCAGTTCTGGTTCTCCGCGGAGCAGTTGCTGACGTATTGCAGAATAAATTTCATCCCTTATGTCATGCATATGATTATGTGCAGGCAAACGTTGCCGCAGTATATTCAACAATATTGAATCGAGATCTGGGTCAACCGGATTAATATTTGGTAGTTCCAGATTTGCCTTGGGACGAACCAGCTCATTGTATGGTTGGTTTATCTTCACTGGGCTTTCGAAGAACTTCTCATATGCCATCTGACGTGAAGCATACTCGGTGGTCAGATGAATCGCGTTAAGTTGTGACACTCCAGGACCACAAAATCGATCAGCATGACTCACCCAATCGGAAATTAGCAGGTCCAGTCGATAACCACTAATAGGGAAGCCTTTGGCTCTGCTTGAAACGCGAGTAGTAAATTCATTATCCAGGATATGTAGAGAAGGATAAACAACATCAGAGTAAAGACCATAGAACTTTTCTGATCGTTCCTGTGCTTCTCTGGCATTTTTGGAACTAAATATGACATAAAAGAGAACATTATTACGCTGATACACCGCTGTTGGCCAATCCATCAGCCAGAAATACTCATTACCACTCAACTCCACACCTTTGGCCAATAAACTCTCTAGTGACTCTGTTGGTATGCGGGCCTCAAAATCTTCCAGATCGCTTCTTTTTAAACCTATATGATTCAGTAATACATCACCCGAAACACCATGACGCTCGGCATTATCTACCGCATAACGAACCCTCATCAGGCTAACACTATTGTTGGTGTTTAAGCTCATATACAATCAACCTTTTTTCAGTGATACAAGTTACATTTAAAACTCATCTACCCACTGCCAATATTTCACCATCGCTGCATTAAAACATCATTACTTGTTGTAAACATTAGTAAACTAAGCAACGTCTGGAAAGATACCACAAAAGCACGAACTGTGATCAGCTTGAAATTCTGGGCTTAGATTCAGAATAATCAGCAGAACAATCAGCAGAACAATCAGGGACAGACCACGGTTTCTAGATTAAATCGTGGTCTGTCCCTGAGGGATCTTAGAAAAAAGACGAAGGTTATTAAACGCAGAAGAACCCGTAGCCATACATTTGTATATTTGGTGGCAGAACAGAAATAGAGTCAAACCAGATGCTTATTAAGTATTAAACCTTATTTATCAGAGCTTTTCATCTAACCCAAAATACATCCCAACCAAAATGGCAAAAAAGTTTATTAAACGACGAAAAGATTGAATAATACACAATCAGAACCTACAGACAGGATTTCTTAATGACCCACCCGATTCTTGAAGATCTGCAATGGCGCTATACCTCGAAGCAGTATGATCCGACAAAACGCGTCTCCGATGAAGACCTGGCCATACTGCTGGA
>Ga0224506_10001410_pt1 | contig 17251 bp, 8 predicted proteins | sample SF_Jan12_sed_USG_2_FD_169108 | JGI IMG/M metagenome (GOLD analysis project Ga0224506, IMG submission 169108) | Sediment microbial communities from San Francisco Bay, California, United States - SF_Jan12_sed_USGS_8_1 | ecosystem: Environmental > Aquatic > Marine > Sediment | place: USA... | reverse complement strand
GTCGTGCTGCAAGCTGAGCGGCTGTTTTTTTATCATGTTTGGAAAGAATAAGCGATTGTGTTTGTTTAAGCCAATGCCAGGCGACTTGATTATCTTTCAAAGGTTCATTGCCCGGTTGGCGAAACTCGGCAATTGCCTGAAGACTGTCTTCTAAACTTTCTGCCAGTTCAGGATATTCGCGTGCAATTCTTAGTGAGGATGCATCGATTGCTAATAATACAGAACGATCCAACCAAACGAGTAAATTCGCATACAAATCTCTAAACAAACCAGATGTGGTAAATAATACATCGCGGCGTTGGCCAATGTCTTCTAGAGGAATGCGTTCAATACCTTGGAAAATTCCACGCGAATTCCATACAGGGCGTATACCCAAAAGATTCATGCCGAAACCAACCATAGCGCCTTCATCACGTACGGTATCAGATGCCCATAAAACAATGGCTTCGCGTTTACCTTGAGTGAACTGATTTGATGCTTTGGCGTTATTAACTAAGGTTTGCGCAAGTTGATAACCAATTTTTGTCGGCAATAAGCTGCTATCAAGTGCATGAAAATTGCGCCCGGTCGGTAAAACCTCAGGCGAACGCACGGGATCATTGCCTTTTCCGGGCGAGACAAATTTTCCGTTTAATGCATTTAATAAAGCGGCAAGTTCGTTTTTAGGTGATTGCCGCAACAAGTTTTCAATTTCTTCCGGATGATCACCGGCAATTGAATCACGCATGACTTTTACATGCTTGTCGGACCATTCGCCAGCAAATACATGTAAACCCAATGGCATAAAATCCTCTTGCATTTTTGTCAGAAAATGTCCGACTTCATGTACCAATAATGTGTCATCGATTTGCTCAAAAGCGATGCCGCGCGTGATCAGTTCCTGTTGCATATTGGACTTAATTGCGTCAACTAAATTAAGTTCAGCAATTGATTGTCGAATGTTGGCGACGGTTTTTTGTTTTACAATTTCACTGCCATTGATATTGGCTTCATAGGTTTCCACTAATTGCCGTAATTGTAATAAATCGTCGTAAAGTGGTGTGGTTTGTAACGGTGGTGTCAAGTGATCAATCATTACGGCTAAACCTCGACGTTTGGCTTGAATACCTTCACCGACACCATCAACAATATAGGGATAGATTCCAGGAATATCGCCAGCAATAATTTGTGAATAGTCATCTTCACTTAATCCAACTTGTTTGCGTGGTAAAAATTCATAAGTTGAGTGCCGACCTAAATGAATGATCGCATCTGCTTTAAAATCTTGGTTTAGCCATTGATAAAAAGCGAGGTAATGATGCGTGGGTGGAAAGCTTGTATTTGCGTGCAATAGTTCCTCATTCAGCTCCCAGCCGCGTGGCGGTTGTGGACCTAAATAAACATTATTGAATTGCACACCAGGAAAAACAATTTTTTTATTGTTTTGCAGAATCGTCCCTGGTGCTTCCCCCCATCCTCGTAAACCTTCAATATTCGATTCTATAATTGCTTGAACCAGTATTTCCGCTTGTGGCCAGTCGGCTTTACCTTGTAATGTGTTTTCATAATTAGAATTTAGCTGTTCAAGTAAGGACAATACGCGTTGTTTCGCGGGATGCACACTACCTTCCACTAAATGCCTAATATCGCCCATGATGCGTTGCCGCAATGCGTTAGCGATTTCAGTTTTGCCAGCATCCATACCTTGACGAAAGCCTTGTTGCAAAAAGGCCAAGGGTCCGTGTTGCATTTCGGCTTGCACGCCTGGGGGCAAGGTTTCAAACCATTGTTTGTAATCCGTCGTTTTAAAATAGAATTTACTCTGATAAAGCTGCTGAGTCGCTTCTTTGCTATTCGGTAAATAAACGCCTTGCGCTTGCAGTAAATCTAGTAAGGCCTCTGCGTTTTTTGGAAGTTCGCCAACATCGTATCCATTTTTTTTCAGCTCATTTAATACAAGCCACAGGGATTGTGGCACATCAAGATTATCTGCCCCAATATTATGACGTCCCGGTGGGTGGTTGTAATACACGATTGCAACTCGTTTTTGTTTGTTTGTTTTTAACTGTAATTGATTCCAATTTTTAATTCGAGCAACCAGTTGTTGAATATTGCTTTCAACGAGTTTTTGCTGTTGAACGCGGGCACCTGTCATGGCGTCAATTTTAGTTTTTCCTGCGGCGCTTAAAATAAACGCCTGCGATATACCTTGTAATTCCGGCATGGCGACACGATAGTGCACGCTATTCCAGGCTAAGCCATCGGCGGATAACAGCCAATCATCGTAATCCCTATCATGCATGCGTATGCCTTTGAGCACTGGCACGTTCAATTGCTTTAATAATTCGGTTACTTGTTTGCGACCAACACTACCACCCAGAACAAAATCTTGTAAAACTAGAATTGCACTCAGTTGCTGTTGCTGCGCAAATGGTTTTAAACGTTTAATGGCGTCGACTGTTGCATCACCCCAACGACTCAAAACGGCAACGCAATAAAAATCATCACGTGGAAAAGTTTTACAAATCTCATCAAGCAAAATACGATCAGTTTGTTCGCTTGCCGCATGGTGATCGATAATGGCAACTAATTTTTGTTGGCGTTTAAGTTTAATTTGTTGCAAATCTTGAATCGTCGATAGGGGGTCATACACCAGAATATTTGGTTGTGATGCCAAGGCTTGCACCCGAATTGTTGAGTCTTGTGTTTTCAATAACAAAGCAATCAAATTTTTTAAATTTTGATGACCTTTGCTATGCCAATAGGCTCTTGCGCGAATCCAAAAAGCCAAATCGGGATAAGTTTTGATTTGTTTATTGACTAGATCAAGCAACGATTCATCAGCTTGAGGATTTTTTGTGAGTTGCTTTAGAACATTGTCATCATATTTCTGAAAGATCAATCGCTGATCTATGTAACTGAGTTTGCTCAAGTCACGGTCACTGCTAGTGACAACCAGTGGTTTTGTTGGATTGTTAATGAGATTTTGTAATCGTTTGGCAATATCGCCAAACATACCGGCAATAAAAATCACATCAGCATGTGCCAACAAGTCTTGTACTTGCTCATTACTTAAATTGTCCAATTGTGGCTTACTGCGAATTGAAACCGAATGTTTAGGATATTGTTTTATAAATTCATGTGCAGCATTGTTGGTTTGTTCCAACGAACGATCGGATACAACAATTAAAAGCTCAGCCGCGTGTAGAGGTGATAATAGCAGCAGAAAAATAGAAAAAAGCGTTAAAAAACGTTTGTTGAGCTGGTGATCCATAGAAGCTTCCTAAGCGAGAGGAAACAAGTGACTGATAAGCAGAAGAGGGGAATATAAACCCTGTTCACCGCCCACCGCAGCAATTCAGTCGCGTCCTCAGGCCGGTCTCCGGGCTTACGAGTTTTTAAAAAACAATACCTTCCCATGCATAGCACAGTGGTAACACATTGTTTTTAACTCGATTACCGTTGCGGGGGCAGCGTTGGAATTGCCAATGGCTCACCAACTTCCCGATTACTTCCTTAAAGGAACACCTGAGTTGCACAGACGTTAACAAAGAGCGGTGACATAAATCAAGGGAAATATCCAATCCAGGATATAAGTAAGGTAAGAGATCATGCGATTACAGAATAATTTTAAGCGGCTAAAACTTCAGCGATAGTATTGATTAGTGTATCCATGTCCACGGGTTTTTCCAAAATCTTATTCGCGCCAAAACGGTTAGCAAATTCAAGATAATGGCGTGTATCCAAGGCGGCTCGACCCGACATGGCAATAATTTTAACACTGGGATATTTTTTCTTTACATGAACGATGAGTTCCAGACCATCCATTTCCGGCATAATTAAATCCGTGATTACTAAATCTGCTTGAAAATTTTCGTAAAGATCCGCAGCAATTCGACCATTTTCGGCTTCTTTAGCCTCATGTCCCTGCATTTCAACCACTTGCTTGACAAAACCGCGAATGGATTCTTCATCATCAACAATAAGTACTTTTGCCATAAGTTTTATAAGTCCGTTTTTGGCATAATCTAGTATGATTTCGACAGCAAAACAGTAAACTGGAGTGATTTATTTAATCAGAATTTTTATATGATCTAACAAATCTTCCAAATCAATAGGTTTGTCTAAAATGATTTCTGCACCAAAGGATTTTGCCAAACCCAAGTAATCACGGGAAGAAACTTTTCCGCCACCGGAAATTGCAATTAGCTTAGTATTAGCATGATTTTTTTTAACATGCATGATGACTTCAATACCATCGACATCAGGCATAATTAAATCGGTAATGACAAGATCAAACTGATGTTGTTGCAGCGCTTCAATGCCTTCGCGACCATTAAGCGCACTCGCGACAGAAAAACCTTCTTCTTGAAGTAATTCGGATAGAACACTATTAAATGTTTCCTCATCATCAACCACGAGTATACTTTTCATGGCAGTAACAACCTTGTTTGAGTTCGTCAATGCCATATATCGAACTAAATTTTTAAAACTGAAATCATTCGAAATGAATATAACTGATTATTTTTGTTCGATTTGATTAAGCGAAGGTTTTTAAAAAGCACTTTGTGGAAGGTAGGTCAGTGCAATCATTTTTGTTTTAAAAAATTTTAAGTGAGCAATCTAACCATCAGCGCCAAATTTGATACAATAATTCCACGCGATTTTTTTCACGGCGATAATTTACATAGCTCACAACAAAAATACATTCGAGTGCAATCGCAATAAAAACTAATAATGCTTCGTTTAAAAGCAAGCCTGAAAATAGCATTGCGCTTACGATAATATGAATCAATACGATCATCTCTCGGTACCTCTAAATACTGCTAAAACAGTTATTTTTTAATGTCCGTAAGCATAGAACAAGGACTTGAAAAAACAATACACCATAGGTGCTAGTAGACAGACTTTGGCTATCAAACCGCGTCTAAGTTGCTGTTAAACGTCAGCTTAGATGTTTGTAACATTTGTGTAAAACTCAATAGTGCTTGCATTTAGCAATGTTAATAACCGATTAGCAATTTCTTGGTTCCATTGGTTTTTGTGATTTAGAACAAAACAAATAATCTCAAACGCAGGTGTATAAACAAGCTTGAATTGATTAGTGGCGTTTTAGATAGGAAATTTTTTCTGTGCATTATACCTGTGACAAAATCTCAAGGTAAAATCCTTAGCTTAGACCTGATTGGATTTCAGCTTTAGCTCAAATTTTAAAGCCAGTAAAAATTATGTTTTTTCTAAAAGAGATAAATCGCCTCAAGTTAGAAAAATTTTAAATTGAGTTCATCCGGCCTAGCGACGCTGAGAGCACAAAGAAACATCGAGGGAATCATTATCATGCCTAGTCTAATCTCGTCTTGGAAGAGTCCTGAAGGCGCTATACGCGCAATTAGCTTGAGTCTAAATCCACATAAAAAATGCTGCAGAGGATTCTTTATCGCACCATCTGAGATCAATTGATATTGGTCCAAGTCCAGATAGCAATTGAAGAGTTAATTCCTCGGTAGAAAAACAGTTTTATTGGATTAAGACAGGGTCTAACTCGCAAAATCCATCGTTAAAAAGCGGCGAAAATAATAAAACCAAGTCTAAATCTGGGTAAAAACCCGCTGTTTTTAGCCATGAGCAGCTGGTCGTTTGCGATGAAAATCACGTGAAAACTCGTATGGGTGGCTAACTGACTGAAAAATCGTAAATTATCCAATATTTGGAGTCAGTCCAAATTGTTCCACGGGAAACCCTTGTTAAATGTCAATAGCCTAGGCGATTTTTTTTAAGCTGGCTAAATAACTGTTCCACAAATTAGACCCTGTCTCTGGATTTTCCCAGCACACTGTGAATACACTAGGGTTTCCCTGAGCTAAGGATTTTTCGCACCCTATGTTACACCTGCATTTGTCCAACCGAGTTTCCATTTTTATCGATCAACTGATTGATATATTGGAAAAAAGTCCGCGTCCCCAAGTATTGGCACGACGTCATGTGGTGGTGCCGAGTATGCTCGTGGCCAAGTATCTAAATTTGCAGTTGGCGCAAAAACAAGGGATCGCGGCGAATATCCAATATCTACTACCGGCAGAATATATTTGGAAAGCCTTGGCAGATCTGCAGCTAGAGCTACCGGCTCAAGCGCAGTTTGAAAGCTCGGTATTGCATTGGCGCATTTATGCTTGGTTATGCAAAGCGGAAAATATTCAGAATTACAGCGAGTTAAACTCGTATTTAGATCCTAGTCCCAGCAGCCGGCGACGCACATTTCAACTCGCAGCCGAAGTCGCAGGTTTGTTCAATAAGTATTTGATTTATCGGGCGGACTTATTATACCAATGGCAGCGCAAACGGGACCAAAGCGACTGGCAGGCCGCGCTTTGGTTTGATTTGCGGCAGAAAGCAGCAGAGGCGTTCTGGGGGGATTTACCTGAGTTGTTGGCGGTTATAGATTTTAGTCAGCTACCATTTTCCAATTTATTATCTCAAGCCACGGTATTTTTTGGAGTAGCTGATTTTAGTCCTGGATATTTGGCTGTCTTAGAAAAAATTGCGGGAATCAGTGAGCTACATTTAATGCTAATGAATCCTAGTTCGTATTACTGGGGTGATGACCTCAGTACAAAGACCCGTAGCTTACATGAGTTGATGCTTGCGCAACGCGGACAGGACAGTCAATTAAGTTATCTGGATGAGGGTAATCGCCTACTCGCATCCTTGGGACAACATAGAGACCAGCAATTTGATCTAATTTGGAGCCTAAATCCGCAAGAGATTGATGCTTATGAACCACCGACAGGTAGCAGCTTGCTTAGCTTGCTTCAGCAAAACCTATATGAACCAGGTGAGGTCGCTACCCAAGCGTATGCAAAACCCATAAATAGTGATGATCAAAGCCTGCTTATTCATAGTTGTCACAGTCCACTGCGGGAATTGCAGGTTTTATATGACTACTTGCTCGACTGTTTTCAAACCATGCCTGAACTACAGATGCATGAGGTATTGGTGGTAGTACCTCAGCTTGACCAGTACGCGGGCTTTATTCCTAGTGTTTTCAAGTATGGGGCTGGGCCAAGCATGGGGTTTTGCATTAGTGATAGCCAGGACAGTTTTCTGCAAAGTGTTCGAGATATTTTACATAAGCTGTTGACGCTTAATCAGAAACTACTCGATGTAACTTGGTTAAATGATGTACTGCATTACCCCTTAATCCGCGCTAACTTCGAACTGACTCAGCAAGACCTATCTAAGTTACAGTTTTATATGGAAAAATTAGCAATCTACTGGGGTGTGGATGGAGCTGAACTGGCGCAGCAAGAGCTGCCGCAACATCTTAATACTTGGGATGCTGGGATTCAACGTTGGATGCTGGGCTATGCTATGGGCGATGTTAGTCCCAATATGTTCAATGACTTGCTGCCGATGCCTGATGTTGATCCTGGTGATAGTGATCTGTTTAGTAAATTCTTGTTATTTTACAATAAGTTATTGCAGTTGAAGAGTAATCTTCTTGAAGCCCGCAGTATCGAGGAGTGGCGCCAAACCTGTCAACAAATGGTAGATGATTTTTTCTATTTCGAAGCAGATGAATTGGTGGCAAAAATTCAGCTAAACCAGGCGCTGGATCAGTTAGTCCAGGCAAGCGAATCGGCACAATTTAGCGAGGTTTTGCCTTTGCCGGTTTTCATCCAAGCTTTAGAACAAATCTTTGCCACCCGCCAGGCAAATATTGTCTTACATCAAGACGCCATCGTTTTTGCAGCACCGCATCAGGTGAATAATATTGAGTTTAAAGTCATTGCTATGTTAGGCATGAATGCTGATGCTTATCCACGCCCTCAAACCCAATTGATATTCGATCATAGTTTGCAAGATAAACGTTTGGGTGATGCCAATCCACGGGATTTAGACCGTGACTATTTTCTGCAATGCCTGGTGAATTGCCGTGACTATTTACATTTGAGTTTTGTTGGACAGCATCATCAAGATAATAGCCAACGACCCATGTCGAATCTTATAGCGGAATTGTTGGATTATATGGATTCTAATTTTGAGATTGAAGGCGCGCCAAGTGGGCAAAGTCTGTCGCAGCAAATTTGTATTAAACATAAAATACACGGTTTTGACTCAGACTATTTCAAAAGTGGCAGCCGATTGTTCAGCTATTCCCAAGCCTGGGCTCAGGCTGCGCGACACTTCGAACAGTCGGGTTTACAGGGCAAAGTCCAGTTCGCCAATGGCCCGGTTCAAACGCCGGACAGCCAGGAAATCAATATTCAGGATATGTTGATTTTTTTCCGAGACCCATCGGCGTATTTTCTTAAACAACAATATGGCATCGACTGGCGTGAATACCTCAACCTGGCGGATGCCGAGGAACCCTTGCTCGATGACAAACTTAATCAATATCAGTTGAAACAAGCCATCGAACAATTTGCCCGGCCGGCAGATTTACATGATAAAAACCGCTTGAAAACCTACTTGCAAAATCAAGGACTCATGCCGATGGGGGCCGTCGATGAGTTTTTTCTACAGCAGCAATTACAATACTTTCATAAGCTCGAACAGGAATTCAATTTGGATCGCATTCATTACCGAAGTTTGCAGTTGAATATTGAACTTGGCACCTGGCGAATTTCTGGTTTGCTCAATTGTATTGATAACCGTATGGCGCTATTTGTTGAATACGGAAAATTTAAAGCGCATCGTTTATTGAGTGCTTGGATTAAATTTTTATGTCAGGCCGCGATGCAACAAGAATGTAACGAAGCGTATTTGCTTTGTACGGATAAACAAGTATCTATGCAATTGAAGTCTTTAGATGTTTTGCAGGTCTTAGGAAATTACGCTGAACTATTTATGCAGGGTCAACAACAATTAACTCCGTTTTTCACGCAAACCTCCTATGATTACGCCAGTGAAAAAAAACCAGAGAATCGATTAAGCAAAGCGCGTAAAACTTGGTTGGGTGGTTTTGAGCAAAAAGGCGAAGCTGAATCTTTAAGTAATCAATTACTTTACGATGAAACTATTTTGCAAACGTCCGCATTCGAAGGGCTTGCACACTTGGTTTATGATGACATTATTCAACATTGCAAGCTGAGTAATATATAAATGCAAAAAACCAATGTATTCTCAATATTAGAAACACCTTTGCAAGGGAATAACCTGATTGAGGCTAGCGCCGGTACAGGGAAAACCTATGCGATTAGTTATTTGTTTTTACGTTTTTTATTGCAGACCGATGCCGATATAAGCGCCATTCCCGTGGTCACGTTTACCACGGCTGCCACCGAAGAATTGCAAACGCGAATACTGACCTTATTGCAAATCGCACAAAAAGCATTTGCTACGGGGCAATCGAGTGATGCAACCTTGCAGCAATTAATTGATCAAAGTGAAAATAGATTGCGTGACGAGAAAAAAATCGCGCATGCAATAAACTGTTTTGATCAGGCTAGCATTTCCACAATTCATGGTTTTTGCCAGCGATTATTGCGCGAATGTCCTTTGCAGTTAACTTCAGGGTTTAACGCTGAACTACTTAGCGATGTCAGTCCGGTATTAAAGGATAGCGCGAATCAGTTTTGGCGGCGACATAGTCATCAATTTCATCCACTGTTTGCTGAATACCTGATGCTGAAAAACGTGACACCACAAAAATTAATTGCAAATATGCCGCCTTTTCTAAATAAACCGTTTATTCAATTTTTCGATTCTGATACTTCATCAATAATCGATTTTGCAGCATTAGCGGCAAACATTCATTCATGCTACCAAAAAATAAAAACATCTTGGTTTGAACAGCGCGAGGAAATTGTTGAGTTTTTATTGCACTCAAAATCAATCAATCGTAACAAATATAAGAAACCAACAGTGACGCTGGGTATTGCAAATCTTGAGGAATATCTTACCCGTTCGTTGTTTTCAATCGAATTGCCAAAGTTCTGCTTAAAGTTAACAAATACAGCTTTACACGAGGCGCTGAATGCCAAGCAAAGTTTGATTGAGTTCGACTTGTGGCATCTCATGGAAGAATATGTCGAATTGAATGAACAAATTCATGCTGTGTGTCGTAGTGAATTGGTTCTATTGTCGAAGCAGCTATTTTTATATCTTGAGCAAGATTTAAGTGATTTTTGTCTAGAAAACAACATTAGTACGTTTGATTCATTGCAAAGCGATTTATATGCGGCATTACAAAACCAGGCAGCTAGCAGTTTGAAACATCTAGTGACTAGTCGCTATAAAACTGTGCTGGTTGATGAGTTTCAAGATACCGACCCCATTCAATATGAAATCTTAGAAACGCTTTTCTTGAATAATGACATGCCCAGCTTTCTTATTGGTGATCCTAAACAAGCCATCTATGGATTTCGGGGTGGTGATATTTTTACCTATCTACAGGCCACCTTGACGATTGAACATTTGTGGGTGTTAGAAACCAATTGGCGCTCGGCAAGCGATTTGGTAGAATTTTGCAATTTTGCATTTAGCGCTGAAAATGCTTTTGTTATTCCGCAAATTAAATTTTTTCATTCCAAAGCATCCGGTGCTCACGATGCTTCATTTGTTGCTAACGATGATTTGAAAGCATTTAATTTTTTCTACGCGCCGATCAAAGAAAAAAGCTATAACAAGGAAGATTTAAATGATTTAATCATTCAAAATGTTGTTGCCGAAGTTTTGCAATTATTGAATCATTCCGAGCAGTACTCTATAAACGATCGAAGCTTACGTTCTGATGATATATCAATTCTAGTCAATACAAATCGCCAAGCTGATTTGATTAATCGTGCTTTGGCGCAACATGGCGTGGCGTCAGCGCTTATCGGTCGGCAAAATATATTTCAAAGTGAAGAAAATCGAATAATGGAGTTTTTGTTGACGGTGATTGTTTATCCGGAGCGCAAACGTTATCTGGCCAATCTGTTTGCCAGTCGCTTATTCAACTTCGATGCGCAAACCATTTCTGAAATACTATGCGATACCGACAGACTTAATAATACAATCGAGTTTTTCATGCAACAACGAGCAAGCTGGTATGATTTGGGTTTGTACACCATTTTGCAGAATACGGTTTATTACTTCGATCTCTATCCAGGTCTGCTCAAAATACAAAATGGGATACGCAGTTTGAGCAACTTATTTCACTTGGCGGAACTCATACAAAAAGACATGGGCTTCCATTCCCCCGATGATGTGATTCTATTTTTACAAAAGCAGCGCCAAGAAAATAATTTACAGTCAGATGAAGCTCAGATTCGATTAGCGAATGAAAATAATTTGGTGCAAATCGCAACTATTCATAAAAGCAAAGGCTTGGAATATTCCGTATGTTTTTGTCCGTTCCTTTGGGAGCCGGTCAAGAAATTTCCTGATTCACGAAAACCATTAAGCATCAGTAGTGTTCACCAGAATAGTCAAGCTCAATGGCAAACCGTTTTAGCGTTCCATCAACATGAACTAGCGCAAGTGGCAGAATTAAAATTGAATGAAGAATTGTCTGAACGCATGCGCTTGTTTTATGTGGCTTTAACTCGCGCAAAATATCGCTGTTATGTGTATGCGGGTCAGGTATCAAATTATGAAAACTCGGCACTTGGTTGGTTTTTCTCGCAACAATTGGGATTTTCAGCTGACAAATTAAAAGATATTGGGCAGAATTTACAGGCAATATATGAGGCCAATGCCACACTGAATAAGACTTGGTCTTATGCAGAAATGGAAAGTGCGCCGATGAATAAGACTGAATTTAAGCAATCCAGACAAATCATTGAAGATGCACGTAAGATCATTCGTCAACCCAGGACATCATGGGTGGTTGGTAGCTATACATCAATATTACATCGCGCTGAAAAACATCCCAATGATATGCGTTTTGATGATGATAATGAAGCGGCTGAAAATACTAATGTACAACAGCAGAAACAAAGTATGCCGCGAGGAGCGGAAATTGGTTTATTTTTTCATGAGATACTCGAACATATTAATTTTACAGCATCAAATGAAAATCAATATGAGACCCTGATCCGTCAGTTGATGGCCAAATACGCCATCAGTGAGCTTTGGTTTGATGAAGTGTTAGCTACGATTAATCAAAGCCTTAACACATGTTTCTCGAATGAATATCATTTTTGCCTGGCACAACTTCAAGCGTCCCAATGTGTTAAGGAAATGGAATTTAACTTAAAAACCAAGCGATTCAATTTAACTCAAGTCATAGCCATCATACTCAAGAGCGAAACAGATTTACCTTTTCATATTAAACAATCACTCGAACAACTGGGATCATATAGTCTGAATGGTTTTTTAAAAGGCTTTATTGATTTGATATTTGAGCATGAAGGCAAATATTATATCGCGGATTACAAAAGTAATTATCTCGGCGATGGTGATCATGCCTACCACGCACAGGCAATTATTGATGATGTAGCAAAACATCAATACTTAATGCAAATGATTATATATACCTTGGCCTTGCACCAATACTTAAAACAGAGTCTAAATAATTATTCCTTTGAGCAGCATTTTGGTGGGGTATTTTATTTATATCTACGCGGCATGAAACCTGATGTCGTTGGTAGTGGCGTGTTTTCTTATCGCCCTAGGCAACAGCTTATCACAGAATTAAGCTGTCATATGGCCGGAGAAGAGGTTTGATCAGCAAAGAAGACAATCAGCTTGCGCAAGAAAAAGCTTTTGTTCATCGCTTGGCCCATAGCATCGCCTTGCAAGATGAGAAATATTATCGTGAATTATTTCGGCTCGTCAGTCATTTATTTGAACGTATTAAACAAGGACATGTGTTTTTGGATTTGCAAATGTTTGCAACATCACCAGCTATGACTCAAACGATGCAAACTGCAATTGAGCAAAGCAAAATTATTGGTAGCAAACATGTTTCACTACAACCATTGGTTTTACATCGACATCGACTGTTTTTTTACCGTCACTGGGCACAAGAATTAGTGGTGGCGAATTATGTGCTAGAAAAAATAAAAATCCTTCATACGCTAAGTGAAGAAGCACATGAAGACAATTATCGTATAGTGAGAAATGGAGAGATCGACAAACAAAATCTTGCAATCATATCTATCCGACTCAATTCGTTAACGATTTTGACTGGTGGGCCTGGAACCGGTAAAACCAGTACAATTGCACGAGCCGTTTCTGAGCTTAGCAAACAACAATCATCAACGGAATTAAGAATTGCCTTGGCAGCACCCACAGGAAAAGCGGCCATGCGAATGCGTGAGGCGTTTACTCAGTATTTGCAGCAACAAAATCTTAACTCAAACTTACAAGTCAAAGTAACAACCATTCATCGCTTATTGGCATTTTCACCCAGTCGAAATACCTTTTTATTTAATCGTGAGCGAACACTAATCGAAGATGTGGTGATTATTGATGAAGCCTCCATGCTTGATTTGCAACTGCTCACTCATTTGCTAGCAGCGTTGAAAACCGATAGTAAATTAATTCTTGTTGGCGATAAAGATCAATTGGCATCAATAGAATCCGGCGCAGTGCTGCGTGATTTATGTAGCTTCAAAAATGGATTTAGTGCCCGACGAAAACAAATACTGGAAAAACTATTTTCACAAAGTTTGCCTTTGAATACTTGTGACCACGCTTTGAGTGATTGTATTATCGAGCTAGATAAAAGCTATCGGTTTTCGTCCAGTAGTAGTATTGCCCAATTAACACAAGCAATACGCACTGACGATTACCCGGCATTTGAATCAATAATCATCAGTCAAACTTATGCGGATTTTGCTTTTATCGATTTGAACAATGCTGCAAATTCGTTTCTAAATGTTATTATTGAAGATTATATTGCTTTATATAGCCGTACAGAATTTAGTTTGAATCAGTTTGAAAAAGCACTATCTACCTTATCCGCCTATAAAGTATTATGCGCGAGCAAGGAGGGGAATTTCGGTGTAGATACAGTCAATCACTGTGTGGAACAGGCGCTAAAAAAACATTATCACTTGGATTATTCAAGTGTGTGGTATCCAGGCAAACAGATCATAATTAATCGGAATAATTATGATCTTGATATTTATAATGGCGACATCGGTGTTTGTATATCCACCGAAGACAAGCATCTGGAAATTGTATTTCCCGATAGCGAAGTAGGCGTCAAACGATTTCATCCGAGTCAATTGACTGAATATGATTTGGCATACGCCATCACTGTTCACAAAAGCCAAGGTTCCGAATACGAACATGTGTTTTGTCTATTTCCAAACCACGAATCAAAATTAATGACCAAGGAATTAGTCTATACGGCGATCACACGCGCTAAAAATAGATTGTCGATTGCTGCCAAATTAAGTCAATTGGTAAATGCCTTGCGGAAACGTATAGAACGTGACACGGATTTAAAGGAAAAAATAAGTGATCTTCTCAAGCAAAACTCATAGCTTCATTATTTTCTGCTTCTGTATTCTAATAAAAACCAATGTGCATGCGACCCCCTACGAATTCAAACGTAATCTTGACTACACATTAGTGTCAACGGGAATTGGCTTGAGTTTATTTGCCTACACAAGCGATAAACAGAAGCAGGGTATCAGTGAAAACGAATATAGTCAGTTGAATAAAAACAACGTTAATCGAATCGACCGTGCATTGATGTTTCCGTTTAATCAAACAGCAGCTCGAATCAGTGATGTGCTAGTGTTTTCGAGTCTTGCCACGCCGTTAGTTCAATTGCGTAAACAAGCAGAATATTCATTGATTGCTTTAATGTATGCCGAGTCAGTTTTATTAAGCACCGGTTTAAATCAAGTCAGCAAGGCCAGGGTGGAGCGGCCGCGGCCGTATATGTATGACACGGGCACGAACACAGAACTGGTTTTTAATAAAGACAGTATGCGGTCATTCTTTTCGGCGCATGCAACGACGATTAGCAATAGTTTGGTATTTGCGAGCAAAGTCTATCTCGATCTTAATCCAAACTACCCGTATCAAACTCGTTTGTGGATTTTTACCGGATCAGTAATCGCCACAGGTGCGGCCTTACGTGTAATTGCTGGCTATCATTTTGTGACGGATGTAGTCATTGGGGTGGTCGTTGGTTCGATAATTGGCTATCAAATTCCGCAGTTGCATAAAAAATCCAATCAAAAAACAGTAAGTTATTTGCCCTTTATGACTTCTGAAGCTGTTGGTATCAACTTTCAATACCGATTTTAATCAATAAGTTACGACTAATGGGTTATTGTAACTAAGGTAATCGCTGGCTAAACTATTTTCGAAGCTGGATACTTCTCATTCCAACTCCCCTCCGACACCTAAGTAGCGACCTCCCTCTCCTTAGCTACTTAGGTGTTTCTCTTTCTGCAATGTTTGTTAGAATGCGTTTTTCGATTGATCTGCCTATGCAAAATTCTGAACAATTTCTCACCCGTTTTTCCAGTGTCGCACGTGTTTTGAGCGAATCTGGCTTACAGTGTTTACAACAATCCCATGTCTGCATCATTGGTCTAGGTGGTGTAGGTTCATGGTGTGCTGAAGCCTTGGCACGTTCTGCCGTGGGTCAGCTAACATTGGTAGATCCCGATGTGATTAGCGAATCCAATATAAACCGTCAAATTCATAGTCTGAGCTCCAGTCTTGGGCATGCAAAAGCAGAGACATTAAAGCAGCGGATAACCTTAATTAATTCTGAGTGCATAGTGCATACGATTGAAGCAGCTATTAGTGATGAAAGCATACAAACGCTACTTGGCGATCACTCGTATGATTTTATTATCGATGCCATTGATAGCGTAAGAGGAAAAGCCGCAATTGTAGTTTATGCGAAACAGCAATCTATTCCGTGTATCATTACTGGTGGGGCGGGCGGTTTAAGTGACATCAATAAAATCAAGCAAGCTGATTTAAGTAAAACCACAAATGATGCTTTGCTAGCAAAACTTCGTTCGCAATTGCGCCGTCATCACGGTTATAGCCGCAATACCAGCAAAAAAATGCAAGTCGCCTGTATTTATTCCACGGAACAGCAGCGCTATCCACAAGCCGATGGTGGCGTTAGTTTTTGCAAGCCTGGCGTGAGTGGATTGAGCTTGGATTGTTATTCAGGTTATGGTTCGCTGGTACATATTACGGCCAGTTTCGGTTTGCATGCAGCCGGCTATTGTATTCAGCGTCTTATTAAAAAATCTTCGTGAAGTTTTCTTTTTTATTTTTAAGTTTCTATTTGTTGCTAGGTTCATGGCAGCTTGCTGTAGCCGCTTGTAATCAGCAAACAATCCCCATTAATCAAATTCAAAGTGAAGCTGACCGCAGTCCCTATGTGGGGCAAGTGGTATGGACCGAAGGGATTGTCAGCGCTTTATTTTTAACCGATAAAAGTTTAAATGGTTTCTTTATACAAACGCCATTATCGCAGCTTGATAATAATGCCCAGACATCAGAAGGATTATTTGTTTATCAACCCAAGTTTTCAATGATTAATGGATTGAGTGAGGGTGACCATATTCAAATCCAAGCAACCGTCAAAGAATTCAAAACTAAAACCGAATTAGTACAAATAAAGACAATTAACCTATGCTCGCGACAGCAGGCCGTACAGCGCACTCGCATTAAATTGCCATTAAATGCCCAACAGCGGGAATCATTAGAAAATATGCTCGTCAAGTTTGATACGGCTTTAAGCATTCGTGATTTAAATTATTTACATCGCTATGGACAATTGACAGTGGCGACTGCCGCTGATAAAAAAATTGAAGCCGATGATTATGCCGATCGTATATTTATTGATGATGCGCAAAAAAAACGTGCTAATCCATTTATGATGAGTGAGCAAGCATACTTTCGAGTGGGCGATGAAATTGCACAGCTCGAAGGTATTTTAAGTTTTGATTTTGATGCTTATCGAGTTTATCCCATTAAACCAATCAAAATTAACAAAATTAATCCACGACCGACGATCAAACCACCCGGTGAGCTGTTGCGTGTAGCCAGCTTAAACGTTTTGAATTTGTTTAATGGTGATGGTCAGGGCAGGGGATTTCCCACTGAAAGAGGCGCACACAATAAGCAAGAGTATGAGCGCCAGTTAGAAAAACTGGTAAGCACAATTATTGCGATAGATGCCGATATACTTGGTTTAATCGAGCTGGAAAATGACACTGATGAGAATGATTCGGCGTTGTCGCAATTGCTTGACGCATTAAAAAAATCAAATATGACTTACTTATCTGTCGATAAGGGTCGAGAGTTATTTGGCAATGATACCATACGCGTTGCAATTATTTACCAAACTCGA